>Ga0209543_1000031_pt1 | contig 212248 bp, 177 predicted proteins | sample MesohylFT_FD_187296 | JGI IMG/M metagenome (GOLD analysis project Ga0209543, IMG submission 187296) | Host-associated microbial community of the marine sponge Aplysina aerophoba from Gulf of Piran - sponge mesohyl, lysed by freeze-thaw... | ecosystem: Host-associated > Porifera > Sponge >... | reverse complement strand
CCTCCGCCTCCCGCTTCGCCGCCAACCAGCTCCGGCTCCTCTTCTCCGCCTTCGCCTCGATCCTCTTCGACGCCCTGCGCCGTGCGCTCCACGGCACGCGCCTGGCCCGCGCCACCGCCGGAACCCTTCGGCTCAAGCTCCTCAAGATCGGTGCCCGCGTCACCGTCTCCATCCGGCGGCTCAAGATCGCGATGGACTCCGCACATCCCTCCGCGACCGCCTTCGCCCGGGTCCACGCACGTTTGCCAGCGTAGTTCCCACGCACTCCGGACATCCTCTCGGCAAGACCGCCGGGACCAGTGCGCCTCGCGAGCAGTGAAGACCCCTTCAGCCAGCAGTTCTCCCCGTCTCTCGCCTCTCACACGACGAAACCGGGACCCTTCCCGCCCTGCAACCCGGTTGACCCGCCCGACCACGGCCTCAATCCTTCATTCCACACCCGCATCCGCCACCCTGTGAGAAATCCGGGCTAGAACTGTGTCGCGGGTCGGTCCACAGGATGGCGGCGAGGGCAACCTGGCCGCCGGGGACCGGGGCGCGGGCACGCAGGCTGCAGGCGAGGGAGTCGAGGGGGGTGGTAGGAGCCGATGCAGGGAGCGCGGGCACACCAGGAGTGGCTTGGTGGCGTACGCCATCGCCCGCCCGGCCGGTCATATCGGGAACGCCTTCGGTCATATAGTTCGCAACATCTTCATTGACAACGGGTTGTGGTGACCGTTACTGGGCGGTCATAACTCGATGAACGGTAGCCATAAGTGGTGTACGCGCGCGCCGCTGATGTGGCCCGCACGGGCCGCGAGAAGAGTGGTCGCCTTTCGGATCATACCGATGGGCTTCGAGTTCCTATTTCTAGTAAGTAGCCAGTCGGCAACATCTTACAGATCGTGCGGTCACTGGCGCTCCCGCACGGTTCATACGCTCGCTCCAAGCGCGGCGGTGGGACGGTAGTGGGCACCTCGGCGCGTCCCCTCCCTCCTTAGCAGACTGAAGATCTCTACCAACTGGCGAAGCTCTTTGGCGGCAGTTCGCCGGTCAACGTCGACGATATCGCGGTAGTCGGCATTCTTGAGGCACGACTTACTCCGGAAACGCTCTCAGAGATAGCGCAGAGCGGGCCCAGTTTCGCCGGTGTAGATTTCTTTCCCTGAGGCTCCCGTCTCAGTCCGCGCTCTAGCGGTCGTTGACGTCGCACTCTGCACAGTGTCGGGGCTTCACGTCCGGAAGCGTAGATGAGCCGACCCACTCCCGATAGCCCTCGTCTCCTTTCCCAACTTGCGCCGCAAGCCGAGGCACGCCAGAATCCACTCGCCCTCGTCACTTCCTGCCAAACCTTCGCTCCATCCACGGAAACCACGATGGCCAACATATCTGATGAACGCTACGCTAGCCTGCTCACTCGGTTGGACGAGCTAGTGAGGTGGAGGCCTGGTAAGCCGGGGCAATACGTCAACCCACACGACCACCTAGCTCGGGTCAGCGCCTCTGCAAATCACATCATTCAAGGTCGGCGAGGCTCAGGAAAAACCCGACTTCTCGATGAACTTACGAGAGCCCACGACAAGAGTGCCGACGCGACGGTGATCGCCGTGGGTATGGAAGACTACAAACAACTCAGCTACCCCGACATTCTTATCCAGGTTCTCTTGGCCTTCCTCGACAGGTTTCGCGGTCGTCTCAACCCAACACTGCAACTGCTATCTAGGCAATGGTGGAAGCACTACCTTGGTCGGGTGACGCGTCCTTTGGTATCGATTCGAACTCATTTGTCCACGGGGAGGCTGACTCAAAGTGTGGATGAGCTCATTGCCCAACTGAATGATCTGTACTCGCAATCCGAGAAGAGGACTGCTGAGTATTCCGAAGAGACGGCAACTGAAGAAGGATCTCATCTTTCCGGGGCGGTCACAGCTCCTTTGGTAAGCGCCAAGAGCGATGCATCGAGACGCGAAGCGCAAGCGGCATCGGTCCGCTTTCGACAGCTAGAGTACAAACGTGAAAAGGTCGAACGCTTGCTGCCGATGTTCAAACAACTACTCAACGACGTCTCACAGCACTTGTCTACGCGATTGATGCTAGCGGTGGACGATTTCTATTTCGTGCGGAGGAGCGATCAGCCTGCAGTTATCGACTACATTCACCGAATCTGTAAAGATGGCGCGGCATACCTAAAGGTAGCGACGATCAGGCATCGCTCTAACCTATTCCGTCGAGGTGAGATTACCGAAGGTGTCGTGCCTGGCCATGAAGTTCAAGTGATTGACTTGGAACTGTCACTGGGCCAATTCGATTCGGTGGTGCGCTTTCTCGATAAAGTGTGGGCAAATGTATGTGAGGAAGTTGATCTTCGCGAACCGAAGGATATGTATAAGGGTGCAGGCTTTCACCAATTGGTTCTGGCATCGGGTGGCGTGCCTCGAGACTTCTTTGGGATTGCCTCGCTGGCACTCAGCATTGCACGGGAGCGAGGCGAGGATGCTGTTGGCAAGTTGCGAGTGAACGAAGCCGCTCGTGAGTACGCGGCGAGAACAAAAGTGCCGGAGGTGTTAGGGATCAATCCCGAGGAAGAGGAGGAGCGCAATCTACTATTGGTGGACTTGCTTCGCTTTGCGCGTGATGACAAGCGTCGTAACTGTTTTCACATCGATGTCGATCAGTTGGACGCCAATCCGAGAATCCGTGGGCTGGTAGATGCCTTGGTCGACGCCCGACTACTTCATCTGATAACGGACAACACTAGCAACGCTCGAAGAGCTGGCCGTTTCGCTGCGTACTTGGTGGACGTAGGGCTCTACGCACATCCTCAAAGGCGTGGAGATCGTGCAATTTCGGAGATTCAGTTTTGGGAGCGTGATGACAACGGAAGACTCCAACAGTTGAGCCGTGCGCCAGTCTATGCCGTCAGGAAGATCGACGCGATCCGGAAGGCTGCCGATGCTCTTGACCCAGGGGACGTTAAGAGGGCTGTAGTGCCGCCAGACGAGGACGAGGCACAAGAAGAAGCCTCGGAGTTCTACAAGCAGCTGGAGTTCCTGCTTCCGGCAGAGGAGGATACTGGAACAGGAGACGCCATAGAGAAGACCAAGGGCTAAGCTGATCGCAATCCAAGAGTCTGGAATGGCTCGTGTCCTGAGTGTGCGAAATAGAGATGCGCCATCGACAGATGTTGTTAGCCGTCTGCTGGACATTCACGAGTGAGTAGCGCACTTGTTTCGGGCAGAATCCTCGCGTGGTGGCAGCGCCTGTGTTGCCTACCCCCCCCTACCCCAACTCCTCCAGCACCCGCTCCGGCCGCAACGGCAACCTCCGCATCCGCACCCCCGTCGCATCGTAGATCGCATTCGCGATAGCAGCAGGCACCGGCCGATGCGACGGCTCCCCAGCCCCATAAGGCCGCAGGTCCGGGCGGTCGGGGTTCGGGTCGCCGTTCACCATCACGACGTCGATGCGCTCGGGCGTGTCCATGTGCGTGAGGGTCGGGTGGGTGCGCCAGTCCACGCTGGTGACCTTCTCGCCGTCGAAGCGGACTTCCTCGTAGAGCGTCCGGCTGATGCCGTGCAGGAGGTTGCCCTGGATGGTGCTCTCGAGGCTGTTCGGATTGATCACCAGTCCGCAGTCGTGGGCGCACACCATGCGCCGGACCCACACCCGCCCGGTCCCGCGGTCGACCTCGACCTCGGCGATTACGGCGATCGTGGTGCGGGCGCGATACGCGTACGCGATGCCCCGCCCCGTCAGCACGCGCCCGCCGCCCACCGTCCCGGGTGACGGGCGCGCGTCCCACCCGTACGCCTCCGCCGCGGCCTCGACCACAGCGATCGAGCGCGCACGGCGGAAGGCCTCGTCGTCGTCGGTCGCCCCGCGCAGCAGGCGCAACCGGAACTCGACCGGGTCGGCGTTCGCGGCCGCGGCCAGCTCGTCGATGAACGACTCTCCGGCGAAGGTCGTCTGCGGGCCGTTGGGGTCGCGCAGGTTGCCCGTGCGGAGCGGGGTCTCGAAGGCCAGCGGGAAGCGGACCGCCCGCGTTTCCTGGCGCCGATTCGGGATGTAATACATCTCGTCGGGGCCGCGCGCGCCGCCCGGGGACGGCCGCTCGGGCCGGAAGCCCATCAGCTGCGCGATCAGCACGGTGCGGGCCTGGTTGTATCCCACGTGGGCGTAGTTGGCGATCCGGCCCTGATAGTCCAGCGCGACCACGTCGCCCTCCGCGTCCAGCCCACCCCGCAGATCGATCGCGAACGCCGGGCCCTTGGTGTCCCAGGCCGTCTCCTCGTGCCTCATCCACTGCACCCGCACAGGGCGGCCCAGCTCCCTGGCCAGGTACGCGGCCTCGAAACCCGCGTCGTCCGCCGCCGTGCGCCCGTAGAGCTGCGGCCCCTCCATCCAGATCACCCGCACCTGCTCCGGATCCATCCCCAGGAACTCGGCGATCCCGGTCCGGTGGCTGTACGGCTTCATGTCGTTGGTGTAGATGGTCATCTGGCCGTCCGAGGGGTCGGCCAGGGCGTGGGCGGGACCGATGGCGGTGTGCCCGTGGAAGGGGATGTCGTACGCGGCTTCGACAACGGCCGCGGCACTCGCCAGCGCCCCGTCGGGATCGCCCTGCGTCCGCGCCGCCCCGCGTCCTCCCGAGCCCGGCACTCGCTCTGCGCTCCGCATGTAGTCGAAGAGGTCATCGGATGCCGGGAACGGCGCCATGGCGGGCTTCTCCCACTCGACCACGAGGCGTTCCGCCGCCTCGATCGCATGCTCCTCGCGCTCGCACACCACAGCGACATAGTTCCCCTCGCTCACCACCCGGATGAGGCCGGGCACGTCGCGCACCGACGACTCGTCGATGCCCACCAGCGTCGCTCCCGCGAAGGGCGGGCGCACATGCCGCGCGTGCACCATCCCCGGAACCCTCACGTCGACGGCCCACTCGAGCGTCGCATCGACCTTGCCCGGGATGTCGTAGCGCGGGATCGACTGGCCGACCAGCTTCAGGTCCTGCACGGGCTTGATGCTCGCGACACCGGTGGTCGCGTTGATGTTGCCTCCCGTCAGCGCGACATCGAAGCGCCGTCCACCGATCAGCTCGCCGTAACTCACGGTCCGCGAGGCATCCTCGCGTAGCGAGATCACGCCCTCGCTCACGCCGAGCGCCTCCACGGGGACGCCGAAGCGCTCCGACGCCATCTCCAGCAGCACGCGCCGGGCCTCCGCCGCGATCCGGCGTCCGACCATGGCGTCGCGCTCGATCGCGTCCGAGCCACCCGAGCCACCCTGGTCCACGGTCATGTCTGTGCGGCCCATGACCACCGTCGCCTGGTCGAAGGCGAGGTCGAGCTCGTCGCACATCATCTGCTGCGTGGCGGTGCCGGTCCCCTGTCCGCCATCGGTCTTGCCCACGTAGAAGGTCGCGGTGCCGTCCTCGTGCACGACCAGCCACGAGTCGAGCGCGAGGAAGTCGGGATCGGGATAGGACGCGGGCTCGGACGATTCATCCCCGGAGGGCTCGGTCCCAAAGCCCCATCGGCCCGCCCCGGCCACTCCCACGCCGCTCAGGCCGAAGACGAACAGCCCGGACGTTTTGAGGAAGTCCCGCCGGGACGTGGTGTCGCCCCAGCGGGCTACTGCCTCGTCGAACAAGGGAGAAGACTGACGGTCGCCGTTCACTGGTGTCCGTCTCATTCGCTCATCATGCCGCCCGGCGCGCGGCCCACGCTGCGCGCGGCCATCGGGTTCGCCATCCGACGGCATCCGTCCGTTTCGCTCATCACGCCGCCCGGCGCTCATCGGTCCACCTCCCCTTCGGCCATCGCTTCGGCCGCGCGCTTCACCGCCGACTGGATCCGGTAGTAGGTCATGCATCGGCAAAGGACCCGGTTCATTCCCTCCCGGATCTCGTCGTCGCTCGGGCTGGGGCTGTAGCTCAGCAGCGCCGCGGCGGTGAGGATCTGCCCGTTCTGGCAGTACCCGCACTGCGGCACCTGCTCGTCGATCCATGCCTGCTGCACCGGATGCAGCTCCCCGTTCTCGGGCAGCCCCTCCAGCGTCGTGATCTCCCCCGTCGAGCGCGAAACCGGCCGGTTGCACGAACGGATCGCGCGCCCATCCATGAGCACCGTGCACGTCCCGCACTGGGCCAGGCCGCAGCCGAAGCGCGGTCCGCGCAGCCCGAGGTCGTTGCGCAGCACATACAGGAGCGGCGTCGACGGATCGACATCGAGCGTGTGCGTCTCCCCGTTTACCCTGAGCGTGATCTCGCTCATCGATGCATCCCCCTTCACCTCGTTGCAGCCGCGCAACGCGCGCGTAGAGTGGAAATTGCCCTGGTGGCGCGATCACCGCCACCTGCGAATGCGCGACCCGGCCATTCACCCCATTCCGCCATTCTTCCGCCCGCCGGAATCAAGAGATTGGAGAAAGCCCAAGCGCCGATCCCACTTGGGCGCTTAACTGCATCCATCTCGGGGCTTGGGTGGATGTCGGGGGTAACAGACTCACAATGTTGCTGCGGAGGATGGTGCCGGTACATGTTTGATGCCATGGATACGACCGGACTTGATACGCTCAAGGCGACGAGAACACTCGAGGCGGCAGGCTTCGAGACATCCCAGGCCGAGGCCCTTGTGTCGGTGTTCGGTGGACCGGTCGCCGGCAGTGCCGCCACGAAGAGCGATGTCCGGGACCTTCGATCTGAACTGAAGACGGAGATCAAGGATCGGTCAGCTGCGGGATGACGTGAAGGTAGAGTCGACCGAGCGCCGGGCAGATGTCACGAGGCTCAGCCGTGAGATTGCCGATGTGCGCGGGGACATCAAGAACCTGAAGGCGCAGACGTACCGTTTGCTGCTGGTGCAGGCAACTGTGATCGTTGGGCTAATCGTCGGGTTGCAGCGGCTGCTCTGACGGTGCACATCCGCGAGCCCGGCTCGCGACCCGATCTGGAGGCAGCATGGACGCCAGTGTTCCTTCGCCGGTCATTCGAGTTCCGCTTCTCACCCTCCCGTTGCTCTGGGCGATGTCCCTCGCCGCGATACCCGCCCACCTCACCGCCCAATCCCCCATCTCCCTCCTCCCTCCCATGGAGTGGCGCTCCATCGGACCCGACCGTGGCGGACGCTCCATTGCGGTCGCGGGCCACCCGGACCGCCCCTTCGAGTACTACTTCGGCGCGACGGGCGGAGGCCTCTTCAAGACCACCGACGGCGGATCCACCTGGAACCCGGTAACCGACGGCCAGGTCGGCAGCGCCTCGGTGGGCGCGGTCGCGATGGCGCCGTCCAACCCCGACATCGTCTACATCGGCATGGGCGAGGTGCAGCTGCGCGCCAACGTCCTCCAGGGCGACGGCATCTACCGTTCGGAAGACGGCGGCAAGAGCTGGCGGCACCTTGGGCTGGCCGAAACACACGCGATCGGGCGCATCCGCATCCACCCCACCGACCCCGACCGCGCGTACGTGGCGGCGCTCGGCCATCCCTTCGGGCCCAATCCCGAGCGCGGAGTCTTCCGCACCACCGACGGCGGCAGGACCTGGGAGAAGGTCCTCTACCGCGACGAGCAAACCGGGGCCGTCGATCTGGTCATGGACCCGAGCGATCCGGACGTGCTGTACGCGACGCTCTGGCAGGTGTACCGGAAGCCGTGGCGCCTTTGGAGCGGCGGCGAGGGGTCGGGGATCTTCAAGTCCACCGACGGCGGCGACACCTGGAGCGAGATCACGCGCAATCCGGGCCTTCCGGACGGCGTCCTCGGCAAGATCACGATCACCGTCTCCGGCGCGGACCCGAACCGGGTGTGGGCGAACCTCGAGGCCGAGCGGGGCGGGCTCTTCCGGTCCGACGACGGGGGCCGGTCCTGGGAGTTCATCAACGGCCACCGCGACATCTGGCAGCGCGCCTTCTACTTCCAGCGCCTTGAGTCGGACCCGGTCGACCGCAACACGCTCTACATCCTCAACTTCCGGCTCATGCGCTCGACCGACGGCGGGAAGACGCTCGAGAGCGTGCCCGAGACCCACGCCGACCATCACGACCTGTGGATCGATCCCACCAACCCGCAGCGCATGATCAACGGCAACGACGGCGGCGGCGTGGTCACGGTGAACGGGGGCCGGACCTGGACCTCGATGCGCTATCCGACGGCGCAGATCTATCGCCTGGCGACGACCTCCGACTTCCCCTACCACGTGTGCGGCGCGCAGCAGGACAACTCGACGGCGTGCGTGTCATCCGAGCCGGGGCATCTGCGCAACCCCCGCGGGCCGAGCACGGAGTGGATGTACGCCGTGGGTGGAGGCGAGATGGGCTACATCGCGCAGCATCCCGCCGACCCCGACATCTTCTACGCCGGCGCGACCAACACCCTCACGCGCTACGATCGGGCGACAGGCATGGTCACGGACATCCAGCCCTGGCCGCGAATCGTCATGGGCGAGCCCGCGCGCGACATGCCCGAGCGTTGGAACTGGACCTACCCCATCGCCGTGGCACCGATGGCACCGCATGCGCTCTACGTCGGATCGCAGCATCTGTGGAGGTCTCTCGACGATGGCAAGTCGTGGGAGAAGATCAGCCCCGATCTGACGCGTGCGGAGCCCGAGACGCTCGACGACTCCGGCGGCCCAATCGTGATGGACCAGGACGGGCCGGAGATATACGGCACGCTGTACGCGATCACGCCTTCGCCACATGAGGCGGGCACGATCTGGACGGGATCCGACGACGGCCTCGTACACGTAACACGCGACGGCGGGGGCAGTTGGCGCGACGTTACCCCCCCTGACATGCCCCCGCACACGCGCGTGATGACGGTGGAGGTCTCCCCGCACGGCGCGGCGAGCGCGCATGTAGCCGGGATCCGGTACGAGATGGACGATCGGGCGCCGTACGCCTGGGCGACCGACGACTACGGCGCGACCTGGACGCGCATCAGCGACGGCATTCCCAATGGCGCGTTCGTGCGCGTGGTGCGGGAGGACCCGAAGCGCGCCGGGCTCCTGTACGCGGGCACCGAGCACGGCGTGTTCGTTTCCTTCGATGGCGGCTCGAGCTGGAGCGACCTGTCGTTCGAGCTTCCTGACACACCCGTGACAGGGCTCTCGGTCGAGGAGCGGGACCTGGTGATCAGCACCCACGGCCGCTCCTTCTGGGTGCTCGACGACATCGAGACCCTGCGCCAGCTCGAAGCGGAGGTCGCAGCCTCGGACGTGCACCTCTTCCAGCCCGCCGACGCGATCCGGCGATCGGTCCCCGCCGTCATCGACTTTCGGTTGGGCGCGCCCGGGACGCACGCGCGGATCGACGTGCTGACGGACGGCGGGGAGCATGTGCGCACCCTCGTCGACGAGAGCGTGGATGCGGGCACCCAACGGGCCCGCTGGAACCTCCGCTACCCCGGCGCGGTGACCTTCGAGGGCATCGTCCTGGAGGGCGGCAACCCGGCCGTAGGACCATGGGCGCCGCCAGGCCGCTATCGGGCGCGGCTGACCGTAGACGGCACAAGCCGGGAGGCATCCTTCGATGTGCATCCGGACCCGAGACTCGGCGACATCCCCACCGCCGCGTTCACCCAGCAATTTCTCCTGGCCATGGCGATTCGCGATGCCGAGACCCGTGCGAACACGAGCGTTCTGCTGGCGCGCGACCTCCGCACCCAGGTCGACGCCATCGTCACCGAGACCGACAATGCCGGCATCAGGGACGAAGTGTCCGGCTTCGCGGACGGGATCGCGGCCGCCGCGGGCGAACTCTACCAGCTCCGCAACCAGAGCCCGAAGGACAAGATCGCCTTCCCCATCAAGCTAAACGATCGACTGACCGGCCTGCGCAGCCACCTGGAGCGAGGAGACGGCACGCCCATCGACGCGTACCGGGCGGTCTTCGACGAGCTGTCCGGGGAGCTGGACATGCACCTGCGCACTCTCGAGCGAATGCTCAGCGACGACTTGCCCCGCCTGAACCGACGGCTCGCGGAAGCAGGACTCCCGCAGATCGTCGTCAAGGATGCGTTGGTTGCGGATGGTTGAGCGATACTGTCCGAGTAGGGACTCGGTCTCGTGCCTCGTGGGGGATCCTGACTGCCGCTGCCCTCGCACTCGACTTCGCCGCGGGGGACTTGGGAGGCGGCGACGGTGATGCGCATGGACCCGGTGGCCACCTCGAACGCCCCGCTCACCGGCATCAACTCGATCGCGCTGGCGGACGAGACAACTGCGTGTGTGATCGAGTCCTATGAAGACCGCATCCATTGCTTGGGCCCGAACGGACAAGCGGTGGGAGCTTTTGGAAGACCGGGCGAAGGTCCGGGCGAATTCCGCAGTCTCATGGACGTGGTCGGCGGGCCGAACGGCACCATCGGTGCCATCGACTGGGGTTTGGCCCGAATGACCGTCTTTCAAACGACAGGCACGCTGGTTTCTGAAGTCAGTCTTCCCTTCTTTGGGCCCTTCAGGGCGAGGGCACCCTTCGATTCCGTTCTGTTCGGCTACGGCATGGCAAACCGCTCCGGCGACTTGTCAGTTGGGTTGCCCGGACCGGGCGGTTAACTGGTACGACATCGGCGGATTGGAGTTCGGCGGCTAGGGAAACGGGCTCGCGAGCGACGTCGGTATTCGCACCCGCATGCCGGCAAAGCCACAGCAGCGCTCCGCCAACTCCGGGATCCTCTTTGGCCTATTGCCGTATTCCTACTCAGGAACACCTGTTCTCGCCCCCACAAGCCGGAACCCTCAGTGACGCCCGCAAACCTCACCGTCGCTCTCATCACCGACGTCTTTCCGAACCGGGATGACGAGCAGCGACTGTTGACCCACCTGCGCGAGGCGAAGGCGCGGGGCGCGCAAATGGCGGTTCTGCCGGAGTTGCCGCTGAATCACTGGGTTCCGGTAAGCCAGGTCCCCTCGGACGCGGACGCCGAGCCTCCGTTCGGACCCCGGGAGAGTGCGATGGCGATAGCCGCGCGGGCGACCGGGCTCGCGGTGCTGGGCGGCGCCATCGTGCGCGATCAGGGCAGTGGCCGCCGGCACAACACCGCCGTGCTCTTCGGCTCCACTGGAGAGGAGTTGCTCCGGTACCGCAAGATCCACCTGCCCGACGAGGAAGGGTACTGGGAGGCGCACCACTACCAGCCGGGCGAGGGGCTGACCGCGCCGGTGCAGGTTGAGGGCTTCGGCATCGGCGTTCAGGTGTGCTCGGACGCCAACCGGCCCCAGGGGTGCAACGCGCTGGCCGCCATGGGCGCGGAAGCCATTCTCCTGCCGCGCGCCACCCCGGCGGAAACCTACCCGCGCTGGCGGCTGGTGCTGCGGGCGAACGCGGTCACCAGCTGCACCTACGTGGTTTCGGTCAACCGGCCCGGCACCCGGTCGGGCGGGGTGATCGGCGGACCGTCCATGGTCGCGGGACCGGCGGGCGACGTGCTGCTCGAGACCACCGATCCGGTGGCCACGATCACCCTGGAAAAAGCGGTTCTGGCGCGAGCCCGAAAGGAGTACCCCGGCTATCTGGATGTGCGACCCAAGGTCTACGAGCGCGCCTGGCGGCAGGCGCGTTCGAACTGATCCCATTCCGCCATTCTCGCGCCCCGCAGAAGTAACGAGCTTTCGACTCGTCCGCAGCGAAGTGCGTCGACCTCAGGCAATGAAGCCCTGTCGACCGGCATCGACGCGTCGCCGGCGGATGCGGATGTCCGGCACGAGTCGTGAACTTGCTGCAAGGGAAGATGGCGCCACATGTTGGATCACATGGAACCGATGGGGCTCGACACGCTTAAGGCCACCAGGGCTCTGCAGGCGGCCGGCTTCGACGCGGCCCAGGCGGAGGCTCTGGTGACCGTGTTCGGTGGCCCCGTCCCAGGCAACATCGCCACCAAGCAGGACATCCGGGATCTTCGCGTCGAGTTCCGTGACTTCCGAACCGAAATCAAGGAAGACTTCGAACAGCATCGTGCTGAGACCAGGACCGACATCAAAGGTCTCCGAACCGAACTCAAAGGCCTCCGGACCGAAATCAAGACCGACATCGATGGTCTCCGAACCGAAATCAAGACCGACATCGATGGCCTCTGGACCGAACTCAAGACCGAAACCGGACAGCTGCGCGATGAGTCGGCCGGGATGAGAGACGACATCGCGCGACTGAGCCGTGAAGTGGGAGACGTTCGGAGCGAAGTGGCCGAACTCCGGCTACAGGTCGGCCAACACGTCACGAAGGCGCAGATGTACAGGCTGCTGTTGGTGCAGGCGACGGTAATCGTCGGCCTGATCGTTGGACTGCAACAGCTGCTCTAGCCGCCGCTCCTACCCGAAGCGCACTCCCTGCGCGAGAGGCAGCTCCGGGCTCCAGTTGACGGTGTTGGTCTGGCGCCGCATGTAGGCCTTCCACGCGTCGGATCCTGACTCGCGCCCGCCCCCGGTCTCCTTCTCGCCCCCGAAGGCACCCCCGATCTCCGCGCCGCTGGTGCCGATGTTGACGTTGGCGATGCCGCAGTCGCTGCCGCGATGGGAAAGGAACAGCTCCGCCTCGCGCATGTGCTCGGTGAAGATCGCGGACGAGAGTCCCTGAGGCACATCATTGTGCTGGTCGATGGCCTCGACGACTTCGTCAACCGCCTGCGCCGGGGAGGCGTCCGCGCTCCCGTAACCCAGGATGTAGAGGATGGGCGCGAAGGTCTCTTCCTGCACGATGTCGAACTCGTTGCGCGCGCGGGCGATGCAGGGGCTGACGTAGTGGCCGCCGGAGAAGTCGGCGCCATTCAGTCGCTCGCCTCCGCATAGAACCTCGCCCCCCTCCTCCGTGACTCGGCGCACCGCGCCCTCCAGGTCGGTGACCGCCTGGTGGTTGACCACCGGGCCCATCAGCGTGGAGGGATCGCGCGGGTCGCCGATGCGCACGTCCCCGTAGGCGGACACGAGCCGCCGCTCCAGCTCCGCGCGGATGGACTCGTGCGCGATGATGCGGCGGGTGCTGGTGCAGCGCTGCCCGGCCGTGCCCACCGAACCGAAGAGGATCGCGGGAAGCACGAGGTCCATGTTGGCGTGCGGGGTGACGATGATGGCGTTGTTGCCGCCCAGCTCAAGGATGGTGCGCCCCAGGCGCCTGCCCACCACCTCCGCCACACGGTAGCCCATCCGGCAGCTGCCGGTCGCCGAAACCAGCGGGATGCGACGGTCGTGCAGGAGCCGGTCGCCCACGGTGGACCCCCGCCCCACCACCAGCGAGAAGATGGCGGGATCGTAGCCGTTCTCGCGCGCCACTTCGGCCGCGATGCGGGTGCAGGCGATCGCCGTGAGCGGGGTCTGGCTGGACGGCTTCCACAGGGTGGCGTCTCCGCAAACGGCGGCGATGGCGGCGTTCCAGCTCCATACCGCCACCGGAAAGTTGAAGGCCGAAATCACCCCGACCACCCCCAGCGGGTGCCACTGCTCGAACATGCGGTGGTCCGGGCGCTCGGAGTGCATCGAGAGCCCGTAGAGCTGGCGAGAGAGCCCGGTCGCGAAGTCGCAGATGTCGATCATCTCCTGAACCTCGCCCTCCCCCTCGGTGAGGATCTTGCCCATCTCGAGGGTGACCAGCGCGCCCAGCTCCGCCTTGTGCCGGCGCAGCCGGTCGCCGATCTGGCGCACGACCTCGCCGCGCTTGGGGGCCGGCACCCTGCGCCACTCGAGGAACGCCTCGTGCGCCCGCTCGACGATGCGGTCGTATTCGTCCACGGTGACCTGGCGCACGGTCGCGATGCGCGAGCCGTCGATGGGGGTGTGAACCTCGAGCTCGGGCCCGGAGCCCATCCACTCGCCGGCGAAACCGCCCGGATTCACATCTTCGAGTCCCAGCGCCGCGAGCAAACGCGCGCTGCGGGAGGAGGTCGCAGCCGTGGGCGCCGCGGTGGTCATGGTTGTCGGGTTCATCTTCGTTCTATCGTCCTTGCATCGGTTCCTGGTGTCCTGGCCCTGCGGTCTTTTCCTTCCGGTGCTGCGGTCTTCCGTCCGGGTCCCGCAGCTTCCTGTCGCCCGCCAGCCTTGGCCGACGTTTCTGCGCTGCCCGCAACCCTGACGTTACGTGAGGGTTGGTGCGGGTGATCGTTCCGTTACCGTCCGTCGTCCTTCAGCGGCTTATCGCCCCTGCGTCAGTTCGCGGATCTGGCGCACCGCCGCCTCCACCTTGAGCTGGACGCCCATTCTGCCGTAGACCACCGAGGCTTTGGTGGGATCGCCGGACACGCCGCTGCCCTCGTACCCGCCCCCGGGCGCGAGCTCGCCCTGGCGGATGTGCTCGGGCGCGATGTAGAGAAGCTGGGACGTGTCGCTGATGCCGGCGTGCCCGCCGATGGTCGCCGCGTCGTAGCCGTGCTCCTCCATGAGCCAGTCGCGAAAGCCGTTGCCCGAGTAGTAGTCGCCGACGAAGTGGACCCGGCCCTCCTTCCCTGCGCCCGCCCACTCCTCGTTCAGCATCTCGGACACGGTGCGCATCCCATTTTGGTTTCCGCCGCTGTCACCGATGAAGACGATGTCGGTGAAGCCGTGCACCTCGAGGCTCCGGGCCGCGTATTCCAGCAGCTTCATGAAGTGCTCGTTGGGAAGCGTGATCGCCCCCGCGTAGCGCATGTGTCCGGTGGGCCCGTCGGGCCCGTCGATGGCGCCTTCGGGAACATAGGCGATGACCGGCGCCACCAGCGCGTTCCCCAGCTCGCGCGCGATCAGGTCCGACGCGTGGTTGATGATGAACTTGTGCTTGCCGAGCACCATGTGGGGCCCGTTCTGCTCCGTGCCCGCGGTGGGCACGATGATGGTGGTGGTGCCCTCGTCGATGGCAGCCCGCACTTCGGTCCAGGTGAGCTCGTCGAGGAAGACGGTGTTGGGCCGCTGCGCGGCGGCGGCGCTCGCGGTCACGAGTACGGCAAGGGCGGCGGAAGTCAGCGTGCGGATCATGGGTCCTCCCGGAAGGCGCGTCAGCGATGTCGTCACGGCTGTAGAATGGTGCATCCCTGCGTCTGCCGCGACTCCAGCGCGCGATGGGCCTCGGCGGCTTCTGAAAGCGGAAAGCGCTGGCCGATGTTGAGCCGGATGCGCCCGGCCTGGATGTGCCCGAGCAGTTCGCCGGAGGCTTCTTCCAGGTCCTCGCGCCGGTCGATGTAGGGCTTGAGCGAGGGACGGGCGACGCTGATCCCCTTCGCGCTCAGGCGCAGCAGGTTGAGGGGCGGCACCGGACCCGAGGCGTTGCCGAAGGTGATCATCATGCCGAAGCGCGCGAGGCACTCCATCGAGCCCTCGAAGGTGGCCTTGCCCACCCCGTCGAAGACCACCGGGACACCCCGTCCGCCGGTGATTTCGCGCGCCCGCTCGACGAAATCCTCTTCCTTGTAGAGGATGATGTGGTCGGTGCCGTGCGCCCGCGCCAGGCGGCCTTTTTCGGGGCTGCCCGCGGTGCCGATCACGGTGGCGCCCAGCGCCTTGCACCACTGGCCGAGGATGGTGCCGACTCCGCCCGCGGCCGCGTGCACGAGGACGGTCTCGCCGGCGCTCACCCGGTAGGTGCGGCGGCAGAGATACCAGGCGGTCATGCCCTTCAGCATGGCTGCCGCAGCGGCCTCGTAGTCCACGCCCTCGGGCACCGCGACCAGCTGGTCGGCGGGCATCACCCGCCGCTCGGCATAGCCGCCCAGCACGCTCCCGTACGCGACCCGGTCGCCGGGCTGGAAGGTAGGTCCGTCCGCGGCCGCCGGCCCGGCCGCCTCCACCACCCCGGCCGCCTCCATCCCCAGCACGGCGGGCAGCGACGGCACCGGGTAGAGCCCGCTGCGGTGATAGGTGTCGATGAAGTTCAGCCCGACCGCCTCCTGGCGGACGAGCACCTCGCCCGGCCCGGGTTCCGGCAGGGGCACTTGTTCCCAGCGCATCATCTCCGGGCCCCCGAGCCCGTGGATGCGGATAGCCATGGTCGTGGTCATATCGGTCTAGTCGAAGGTTGGGGTGGGATGTCTCACCGCGATTCCGCGATGCGCGACAGGCCGGCTCGCGACGCGCGCACCAGTGCCTTGAGCGTATCCCGAGGCGACTCGCCCATCTCCAGTTCCAGAACGCGCTCATAGAGCTGGGCGGCGAGCTCGAAGTCGCCCCGGCCCTCCGCCAGCCCGGCCCTGCGCAGCATCTCCGACGGCGGGTCCTCGGGGCGTTCCGCATCGGTACCCCGCACCAGGTTGGTCACCAGCGGCAGCGAAAGCACGATCAGCCCGATGGCGAGCAGGACGCGGCCGAGCTTGCGGTTGCGCAGGCGAAACTGCGCGCGGCGCTGCTGAGGGGTCTCGCTGGATTCGGCGGGCATGGCGGCGTGGACCTCGGCGGCGACGGGGCGTCGGCGCGGCCGGAAGACGGGACGCGACGGCGATGGTGGTTGCGCAAACGTTCGCGCGTGCCGCCCCGGGGATCAAGAGCGCGCGTCAGGCGGCCGGGTCCCGCCTCACGGCCAGAGGTTGATCGGGATCAGCGCGACCGGCCGGCGAGCCATGCGCTGCATGAAGTTGTAGGTGTAGGCCCGGATCTCGGCGCCCGACGAATAGACTTCCAGTGCGTAGATCTGCGCCGTCGGATAGGTGTCCAGTTCGTCGAGTCCGCCGAAGGCGGGGACCTCGTCTATGTACACTCTCGGGCTGACCACCCTTCCGCGCCGGATGATGCACAGGGTCGACATCGTGCCGGACAGCGAGGAGCCGACCCCGAAGACGCCGGCACCTGCCGGACACGGGACCGGAAAGTGGCGGGTCTCCATCTGGAGGAACTCCAGGACGGTGGACGACGCGCTGCGCAGCAACCGTTCCTGGTCGAACGCGCGGGTCTGATACGGAGCGGACCTCCGCCGCGAGCGAAGTCGCCGCTCCATCGTGGTGATGTTGTCGACCACAGCGGTGACGCCGTCGAGCAGGATGGGCTGGGGGACAAGTTCCACTTCGATGAACGCACCGTCCTCGGGAACCTCGATCCTCGCCGCCGCCTCCTCGTACCCGAACTGGATCGCGGCGACGACCTGGAAGCCCACGGCGACATCATCGAAGCGGAACGTGCCGAGTGAGTCGGCCAGCGCGCCGCGGCTCTCCCGCTCCAGGTACACCGCAGCCCCCGGGACGGCGGTTCCGGTGAGCGCATCGTAGACGACACCGTACAGCGGCACGCGTACGGATAGGGGCTCCGTCTCCTGCGCATCGACTGTGGCGGGAAGGAGGAGGCAGACCAGCGCGAGGAGGAGGAAGCCGGTGGGCGGGAGGAACCAGGCGAGCGCGGCCGCGACGCCACCTCGCCTTCGATCCCGTCGTCCTGCCGCTGCGCTTCGATTCATTTCGTTCCTGTCGCACTTCGTCCGGGCGAGCCGCTGTTCCCTGTGCTGCGATCGGCGCTGCCGAAGAGGCGCTGCTCCCGTCACGGCCAGAGGGCGATCAGCGCTTCGGGGTTCTCGGCGATGCGCTGCATGAAATTGTAGGTGTAGGCCCGGATCTCGGCGCCCTGGGAATAGACCTCCAGCGCGTAGATCTGCGTCGTCGGGTAGTTCCTGAGTGCATCCAGGCCGGTCATGGCCGGTATCTCATCGATGTACACTCTCGGGCTGATCACCTGCCCCCGTCTCCAGATGCAGTGACTCGCCAGCGCCCCGGATACCTGTGAGGGAAGGCTCCATCCCCCCAGGCCTCTGGCCGGGCTCCACCCCGCAGTCGTCACGCCCACCCCGAGCGGACAGGGACGCCGCCCAAGGTTGGTCTCCCGCCACAGGAACTCGAGGACATCGGGCTCCGGGCTGCGCAGCAGCCGTTCCTGGTCGAACACGCGGGTCTGGTACGGAAGGGACCGCTGCCGCGTCCGAAGGCGCCTCACCATGGTGTCGACGTTGTCGGCCACCGCGGTGACGCCGTCGAGCATGATCGGCCTGGGCTTGAGTTCGATCTCGATGGCGACCCCGGCCTCGGGCACGTCGATCGCGGCCGCGATCTCCCAGTACCCGAACTGGGTCGCGACGACGGTCTGCGAGTCGGCGGGGACGCCTTCGATGCGGAACACGCCACGTGCGTCGGTGAGCGCGCCGTAGTCTTCGTCCTCCAGATACACCGCGGCTCCCGCCACCGGGGTCCCGGTGACCTCGTCCAGGACGACGCCTTCGATGGTGACGCGGATCGGAGCCGGGGCTTCCTCCTGCGCAAGCAGCCCGGATGCCGGCAAGAGGCCGAGGGCTGCCGCCAGGACGGGCCCCGCCAAGGCGTCCCACAGGCGCGCCGGCCTGCGACTCCGGCTTTCCTGGCTACCGTTTGGATCCATCTCGTCCTGACGCTCCATCGCGGGGGCCGCGCGTCTCGGGTGCCCGTTGTACGACGCGTCCTCCGGGTTCGTTCCCGCCCACAACTCATTCTGCCGGATCAGGCCGTTCCGGACAATCGCCGGCTCATGCTCTGCAGCGATACGGCCTCAATTCCGCGCCGCAGGGGAAAGTCGTCGTCGCCCGGGTGCACGACGAACCTGCGCGCCGGCCGGAGATCGTCGCACGCGCTGTGGAACCCCCGCGACAGCGATGGAGCCGAGCTCCTCTTGATCTCGATCGCCCACAGCTCGCCCCCGCCCAGGTCCAGCACCAGGTCGATCTCGGCCCCGCCCGCCGTGCGGTAGAAGCCGGCCGAGGCCTTCGCCGGAATGCCACTCAGCAGGTTCTCGATGACGAAGCCCTCCCAGCTGCCGCCCGTGACCGGGTGCCCGAAGAGCGAGTCGAGAGAAGCGATGCCCAGGAGCGCGTGGCAGATGCCGCTGTCGCGAATGTATGTCTTCGGAGCCTTCACCAGTCGCTTGCGCACGTTGGCGAACCATGGTTGCAACCGACGCACCAGGAGAAGGTCGACGAGGAGATCCAGATAGCGGCTCACGGTCACGCTGGCGACGCCGAGGCTGCGCCCGAGAGTAGCGGCGTTGAACGTCTGTCCCTGGCTATGGGCCAGCATGGTCCAGAATCGCCGCAGGGTCTCTCCCGGAACCCGGGGGCGGAAGCCGGGGATGTCGCGTTCGAGATATGTGCGAATGAAGTTGAGCCGCCACTCCAGGCTGTCCTCGTCGTCGGCGGCAAGAAAGCTGTCGGGCAGGCCGCCGCGCTGCCAGAGCCTTTCGGACTCCCGGCGTCCGACTTCGCGGATGTTGAGCGGCTGCATTTCGCAATAGGCGACCCGGCCCGCCAGTGTCTCGCTCGACTGCCTGAGGAGATCGATCGAGGCGGATCCCAGGAGGAGGAAATGTCCGGTCCGCCGGCCTTCGCGCCTGCGTCGGTCGATGATTCCCCGCAAGGGCTCGAACAGCCCCGGCACGCGCTGAATCTCATCGAACACGATCAGCCGGTTCGCGTTTCGATCGCAGTACGCCTCGATGTCCGCCAGCCTGGCCCGGTCGCGGGGTCGTTCCAGGTCCAGACAGGTCGCGCCGCGCTCTTCGGCGATCTCCATGGCCAGGGTGGTCTTGCCCACCTGGCGCATCCCGGTGAGGACGACACCGGGGTTCCGCGAGAGCATGTGCTCCACGCGGCCTTTGCATTCTCTCGCGATCATGCCTGCAAATCTAATATCTGATGTTGGATTTGCATAGTTACGCGAAACAGTATGGCCATGACCGAGGGCTTCCGGCAGTCCGTGGATGAATCGCGCGAGCACTGAGAGCGGCGAGGCGCCGGGCTGGCGAGGCGCTTGGACGGCCTACACTTCCTCCAGCACCTCCGCGCGCACCCAGCCCACCTTGCCGTCGTCCAGCACCACCTCCAGCCACTCCTCGGAGCGGCGGTCCACGCGCACCCGGGTGCCCTCATGGATGACGAAGAGCTGGAGCGCGGGGTCGTCGGAGGGGGCGCTCTGGACGCCGACCTCGGCGGCGAGCACGATGGCCTGGCGAGCCTGGCCGAGTCCGGTTTCGCGCACAGCCAGGGTGGTGCCCAGCATCAGCACGAGGATGCCCCCCACCACCGCGGCCCGCCGCCCCCATGACGCCGCCCCCAACCGCAGAACCAGCCCCACCACCGCCCCCGCCGCCATCAGGTAGCCCCCGGCCGTCAGCCCGATGAGGAGGAAGCGCGGGAACAGGTTCATCCACCAGGACCCGACCCGGAAGAGCCAGAAGCGGGGCAGCGGGACGATCTCGTCCGCCCCCAACGAGCGGGCCAGCTCCAGGTTGGCGAGGATGTCGGCGTCGTTTGGGGCGAGGCGCCGCGCCCGCTCGTAATAGAGGATGGCCCGACCCAGCTCGTTCGCCTTGAAGTAGGCGTTGCCGATGTTGTAGTAGAGGCTCGCGCTCTCGAACCCCGCCTCGCGGACGCGCAGGTAGTTGTCGAGCGCGCCCTGGTAGTCCTCCTGCTGGTAGAGGCGGTTGCCCTCCGCGAAGAGTCCGTCCTGAGCGTGGAGCGGGGCGGCTGCGGGCGCTTGCATTAGGACGCCGGCGGCCGCCAGCGCGAGCACCGCCCGTGCGCCGGTCGCGCGAAGTGCCCGCGCGGCCAGCCGGCTCACCGCCGTACGCGCTCTTCCCCGCTCTCCGGGCGCCCGGCCCCGTCGCCGGGCCGGAAGGATCGCACGCGCCCTCATCGGGCGAGGTGCTCCGCCACGGCCGCCATCGCCGACTCCACCCTGCCCAGGAAGCGCGCGCGCTCTTCCGCCGACGCGGTCGGGGGAGCGAAGCGCTGCCGGTCGCACTCCTCCAGGCACTCCAGGTAGGGTTCGGCGGCCTCCGGGGCGACGCCCAGGGCGGCCAGCCGCTCGCGCACCTCGTCCCGGATCATGCCGGCGGCGGCAATGTTGAGCTTGTCCGCCAGGAAGCCCTCCAGTGCGTGGCCCGTTTCCGCGTAGAAGGCGCGCACATCCTCGCCACCCGCCAGCTTGCGAGCCTCCGCAACGCGCTGGCGCGCCACCTTGGCCGCGCGCCTCGAGCGGGCGTAGGCGACGTCCCCGTGAAGCCGGTCCCGGTGGCGGCGCAGCCCCGCCGCCCCACCCACCGCCGCGAGCGGCAGGAGCAGGGTGATCCAGAAGAGCGGGTGCGCCAACAGCGTCCGGTTCGCAAGCACCAGCGCCGGCGTGCCGATGCGGATGAACCGGATGTCGGTGCGCAGCTCCTCCACCCCCGCCCGCGCTCTGCCCGTCCCCAGCGGCCCGTCCGCCGCCACCCCGGTGACCTCGACCGCGAGCGCCCCGCTGGTGGCGACCTCGTATGTCCCGCTCCCTGGGTCGAAGTAGGCCAGCTCGACCGGCGGGATGGCTCCTACCCCCGGCACCCGGGGCACCAGCACGTACTCGTAGGTGCGCGTCCCGCTCACCCCCGCGTCGGTGCGGTCGACGCGTTCGGTCACCTCGGGCGGGAAGGCCTCGAAGCCGGGCGGGATCTCCACCTCCGGCTCGGCCAGCATGCGCAGGTTGCCGCTCCCCGACACCACCACCGTCAGGGTGATCGCGTCGCTGATCTGCACGCTGTCGCGGTCGAGGGTGGCGGTGACGTCCAGGTCGCCCACGAAGCCGGTGAAGCCCTCCGGGCGCCCGCCGGGCAGGGGCAGCACCTCGATCTCGATCGGCCGCGAGGCCGCCGCCGTCGAAATGCTCGAGTTCAGCAGCGAGCCGCGCCCGAAGAAGTCCTCGAACGGGTCGAAGGCCGAGCGGCGGCGCACCCGCACCTGGGCCTCGATGCCGAGCGGCTCGAGGGTGCGCGTGCCCGACCCGGTCGGGAAGAGCGCCGCCTTGCGGATGGTCGCGGTAGTGTACTGCATTCCGTCCCGGACCGTTTGCCCGATCACCGGCTCGCGCACCGGCGGATACTCCTCCACCCAGAAGCCCGTGGCCGGGGGCAGCTGGGTGATGCTGTACGAACTCACGTTCACGCGCGTGAAGATGCGGTAGTCGACCACCACCGGCTGGTTCTCGTACACCTGCCGGCGGTTCGGCACCGCCTCGACCAACAGGTCCTCGGGCGCGATGCCGCGGTCGGCCGCCCCCGGCCCGGCCGAGGGCCCTTGCGGGACGGGCGCATCGGAAACGTTCAGGGTGAGCGGCTCCGTGGTGAACCCACCTCCGCCGGCCTGCACGCCAATGGGATCGATGGTGAAGGTGCCGGCGCGCGTGGCCTGGAAGCGGTACTGGATGGTGAGGGTGACGCTGGTGCGCCCTCCTGACATCTGTATCGAACTCGACGAACCGCTCCCGAGATACACCGAGAAGGCGGTGAGGTCGGGGAGTTCGGGATCGCCGTCCACCTGCTGCGTGCCCGACACTTCCAGGTTGACCACGAACTGCTGCCCCACGCCCACCTGGTTGCTGCTCAGATAGGCGCGCGCGCTAACGTCCTGGGCGGCGGCGTCCGCCGGGCTCGCAGCCGACGCGAGTCCGAGCCACAAAGCCGCTGCGGCAACAATCGCGAAACGCCGGGCAACGCTTCGGCGAGCCGCGGCCAAACTCCGAAAAACCCGCACTCCGCTCATCGCCAGTTCTTGCGCGGTCTCCGGCCGAGCGAGTCCGCCCGCGGCGGGCGATCGACCTCGTCGGGGTCTTCCTGGATCGCCTGGAGAAGGCGCTCGGCCTCCTCGGGCGTCATCTGCCCGGGGGGGGGCTGAACGGGTTGCTCCTGATCCTGCTCGTCGTTCTCGGGCGGAGGCTGGTCCTGCTCCTGCTCATCCTGCTCCGGATCTCCCTGCGGGGGAGGCTGTTGCTGATCCTGGTTCTCCTGGTTCTGATCGTCCTGACTCTGATCCTGCTGGTCCTGCTGATTCTCCTGCTCCTCCATCTGCTCCAGCACGCGCTCGAGATTGTGCTTGGCGTCGGTGTCTCCGGGATCGATGCGGAGCGCCTGCTTGTAGGCCTCAAGGCTCGCGTCCAGTTGCTGCCGGCGGAAGAGCGAGTTGCCCAGGTTGTACCAGGCGCCCTGGGCCAGCGCGGTGTCCCCGGCTTCGAGGGCGTCCTGATAGGCCTCCAGCGCCCGCTCGAACTCCTGATTCCGGTAGAGTGCGTTGCCCTCGTTGAAGCGGATCAGCGGAGAACCGGGATTCTCGCGCAGCGCCTCCAGGTACATCTCGTGCGCCTCGGCGTAGCGGCCCTCGGCATAGAGCCGGTTGGCCTCCTCCACCAGCGAGCGCTGGGCGCTCAGTGCACCAGGCACGAGCAGCGTCCCCATCATCATCCAGAGGACCTTCTTCATTACGTCCCTCTTCATTGACCGCTTTCCCTCCACGCGGCCGCTCGTCCCGCGACAGTGGCCCGTCGGCGCGCCGGAAGCAGCGGTTCGATCAGCAGCAGCAGGATGGCCGCTCCCAGGAAAAGCTGGAACTGCTCCTCGAACTGCGCGATCTCGCGGGCATCGATCTCGCGCGTGCCCACCGCGCTCATCTCCTCGATGAGGGCATCGAGCTCGACGCTCTGCGGGGTGCTGAGATAGAAGCCTCCCCCCGTGGCGTCGGCAATCCGGCGCAAGGTAGCCCCGTCCAGGCGCGTGGTCACGACGTTGCCGTCGGCATCCCTCAGGAAGCCCTGCCTGTTGCCGGCGGCGTCGAATTCGGGGATGGGGACCCCGTCCAGCGAGCCGATGCCCACCGTGAAGACGCGCACGCCGGTATCGTTGGCGCGCCGGATGGCCTGGTCGACCTCGCCCTCGTGATCCTCCCCGTCGGTCACGACGAGGAGTACCCGGAACTCGCGCACCTCCTCGTCGAAGAGGTCGAGCGCTACGTTCATCGCCTCGCCCAGATTGGTCCCCTGCACCGGAACCAGATCCACGTCCATGGCGCTCAGGAAGAGCTGGGTGGCGGCGTAGTCGGTGGTGAGCGGGCTCTGCACGAAGGCCTGTCCGGCGAAGGCCACCAGGCCGACCCGGTCGCCGTCGAGCCGGTCCACCAGGCGCAGGATCTCCAGCTTGGCGCGCTGCAGCCGGTTCGGGGCGACGTCCTCCGCGAGCATGGAGCGGGACAGGTCGAGCGCCACGACGACGTCCTTGCCTTCTCGGCGCACGGTCTCCACGCGGGTTCCGAACTGAGGACGGGCCAGCGCCGTGAGCATGAGGCCAACGCTCCCGAGCAGGAGGAAGGTGCGCAGCGTGCGGTTGCGCGCGTGCACCGATGCCGCCAGCCGCTGCACGAGTTCGCTGTCGCCGAAGCGGTTCAGCGCCCGCCGACGAGCGCGCGCTCCATGCCGGAGCAGCAGCGCCAGCAGGGGCACCAGCAGCAGCCCGAAGAGCAGCTCGACGGATCCGAATCTGAACATTTACGGCAGCTTGCGCAGGACGGTGTTGGCGAGCCCGGCCTCGATCAGCAGAAGCAGGAGGCCGATCGCCAGAGGGAAGTGAAAGAGCTCGGTGTAGCGGGTGAAGTTCTGCACCTCGATCTCGGTGGTTTCCAGCTCGTCGATTTCCTGGTAGATGCTCGCCAGGCTCTCGGTGTCGGTCGCCCGGAAGTAGCGCCCGCCGGTGGTGCTGGCGACCTCCGCCAGGGTTTCCTCGTCGACGTCCACGCGTACGGTGGCGTAGCGACGGCCGAGCAGCGGGTCGTCGACCGGCACGCGCGCCGTTCCGCGCGATCCCGCCCCGATCGTATACACCCGCACGCCCAGGGCCTGTGCCATCTGCGCGGCGGTGAGCGGGTCGATCTCGCCGCGGTTGTTGCGGCCATCGGTGAGCAGCACCACCACCTTCGATTCGGCCACGCTCTCGTTCAGCCGCTTGATCGCGGTCGCGAGCCCCATCCCCACGGCGGTGCCGTCCTCGACCATTCCCACCTCCAGCTCGTCCATGAGGTCGCGGACGACGCCGTAGTCGAGGGTGAGCGGCACCTGGGTGAAGGCCTGCCCCGCGAACACCACCAGGCCGATGCGGTCGTTGATCCGTCCCGATACGAAGTCGGCCGCCACCTGCCTGGCGGCGTCGATGCGGTTGGGCTCGAGGTCCTCGGCCAGCATGGAACTCGATATGTCCAGCACCAGCACGATGTCGATGCCCTCGGTGAGGACGTTCTCGCTGGTGACGCCGGCGCGGGGCCGGGCGAAGGCCACCACCAGCGCGGCGATGGCCAGCAGGCGCAGCACGGGCAGGACGTGACGCCAGCGTCCGCCCCGGCGGATGTCGGCGCGGCGCACGGCGGAGAGGTCCGAATACACCAGCGAGCCGCCCCTGCGGGTCCGGCGGCGGAAGTACCACCACGCCAGGGCGGGGACCGCGAGCAGAAGCGAGAGGAAGGCGGGGTCGGCGAACGCGAAGTTCATCGTCCCTCTCCGCTCGCGAGCGGGATGACCCGGGGTTGCGCGCCCTCACGCCCCGTGACGCTCTGGCGCTCCGGCCCAGCCTGGTCCGCCCCCGCGCCCCCGCCTGTTTCCGGCCCGCCCTCGGCCGCTTCCGGTCCGGCGTCGCCCGCTTCGGGTCCGCGCTCGGCTGCTTCCGATCCGCTGTTGGCCGCTTCCGGCTCGCCCTCGGCCCGCGCGTCGTTCCTTCCCTGGTCGCGGGACACTCCGTCCTGCCCCCTGTCCCCTTCCGTGTCCTCATCCAGCTCGGGCTCCGGCGGGGGCAGGGTCGCGTCGACGAGCGCGCGAGCATCCGGGACGATCAGGGCGCACGCGGTCGGGCTCGGGCGGTGTTTTGCGAATTTGACCAGGTCGCAGTGCTCCATGAAGGCGCTGAAACGATCGTGGACGTCCCAGGCGATGTCGGTGCGCTCCAGGTGCTCGAGCACCTCCCGGCTGGTCATCTCAGGCGCCCGGATCGCGTAGCGACCTTCGAGGTAGCGCCGGATGATGTCCGACACCTCGATGTGGTACTCCTTGATGCGCCCCTGTGCCAGCAGCCCCGACGATTCGAGCCACTCGAGTTCCTCGTAAGCGGTCTCGTGCGCGGGGCGCGGTGGGCCTTCGGTGACGGGGCCCTCGTCGGTCGTGCGCTGCCGGGCGCGGCGTGCGAGCCACCAGCCGCCGCCCGCGGCCAGGACGAGCGCGAGGAGCCAGAGGCCGATCGCAAGCCAGCTGCGCGGGATGGAGAGCGGGCCCCGGATGTCGCGGATGTCCTGCCCTTCGTCGAGCCCGACACTCGCCACGGCAATGCCGAAGGGGTCGGTGACGAGGTCGCTGACGCCCCCGCGGGAGGCTACTCCCACCGTGAAGCTCGGGATCTCCAGCTCGCCCAGTTCGAAGGCGGTGAGGGTGAGCACGGCCGTGGTGGTGGCGCGGCCGTCGGCCAGGGTGGTGGGGTTCACCACCGCGTCGAGCACCTCGAAGGGCGCGAGGTCGAGCGAGTCGGGCCACTGCACGGTCGCGTCGGGAGCGTGTTCGACCGCGACGGTCAGGTGGAGGCGCCCGCCCACCGTGGTCGTGGTGGTGTCGACCGCCACGCGGAGGGAGGGGGGTGCGGGGAGTTCCTGGGGGGAGGCGGGGGTGGGGGTGGCGCCCGCCGCCGGAAGCCCCATCAACGCGGCACAGAAGGCGACCCGCGCCGCACCGGCACAACGTTCCCAGGACGTCATCGCCTCGCCCGGCCTCGCCCACCTCGACATCAACGTGGCCCACCCCCTCATCGCCGCCGCCGCTCCCGCTCCTTGAAGAAGCGCATCAGGGGCCGCACGTACGGCCGGTCCGCGCGCACGTCGATCAGGTCCACCTTGCCGTGGCGGAGCGTCCGCTCGAGTTCCTCCTCGACCGCGGCCCGGTTGCGCCCGAAGGCCTCCTGGAAGCTCCGGTCCGAGGTGTTCACCACGAACCGCTCTCCCGTCTCGGCGTCCTCGAACTCCACCAGCCCGATGGGAGGCAGCTCCGCCTCCCGCCGGTCCCGCACCCGCACCGCGATGGTGTCGTGGCGCCGCCCGGCGATGTTGAGCGCGCGCCCGAACCCGCCCGCCAGGAAATCCGACACCAGAAACACCACCGCCCGCCGCCGGGTCACGCGCGTCAGGTACTCGAGGGCCATCCGGATGTCGGTACCGCTCCGGTCGGGCCGATGATACAGCAGTTCCCGGAGCACCCGCAGCACATGCCGGCGCCCCTTGCGCGGAGGCACGAACTTCTCGATCCGGTCGCTGAAGAGGATCAGCCCGACCTTGTCGTTGTTCTTGATCGCGCTGAAGGCCAGCAGGGCGCAGATCTCCACCGCCACGTCGCCCTTCATGCGCACCCGCGTCCCGAAGTTGCCCGAGGCGCTCACGTCCACCACCAGCATGACGGTGAGCTCGCGCTCCTCCTCGAACACCTTCACGAACGGGGTGCCGGTGCGCGCCGTCACGTTCCAGTCGATGCTGCGAATATCGTCCCCGTACTGATACTCGCGCACCTCCGCGAAATTCATGCCCCGTCCCTGGAAGACGGAGTGGTATTCGCCGGAGAAGACCTCGTTCACGAGACCCCGGGTGGTGATCTCGATACGGCGGACCTTGCGAAGGATTTCGCTGGCGATCATTCGGTCACGGCACCTCGATGTTGTCCAGAATGCGCGTCACCACATCCTCCGGGGTGACCTCCTCCGCCTCCGCCTCGTAGGTGACCAGCACCCGGTGGCGGAGCACATCCATCCCCACCGAGCGCACGTCCTCCGGGGTCACGTAGCCGCGCCGGCGCAGGAAAGCGTGCGCCCTCGCCGTCTTCGCCAGGCAGATGCTCGCCCGCGGTGAACCGCCGTACGCGATGAGCTGCACCAGGTCGTCCAGCCCGCAGGCGGCCGGATCGCGGGTCGCGAACACCAGGTCGACGATGTAGCGCTCGATCTGGGGGTCCATGTACACCATCTCGACGGCGTCGCGCGCCCGCAGGATCTCGTCGGGACGCACCACCGGAGTCACCTCGCGCGCAGGCCCCGTCGCCATGCGCCGCATGATCTCAAGCTCCTCATCCTTGTCGGGATAGCCCACCGCGAGCTTCAGCATGAAGCGGTCCACCTGGGCCTCCGGCAGGGGATAGGTGCCCTCCTGCTCGATGGGATTCTGGGTGGCGAGCACGAGGAAGGGATCGTCGAGCGGGAAGGTGGTCTGTCCGATGGTGACGGTGTGCTCCTGCATCGCCTCCAGCAGCGCCGCCTGGACCTTGGCCGGAGAGCGGTTGATCTCGTCGGCGAGGATGATGTTGGCGAAGATGGGGCCCCTGCGGGTCTTGAAGTCGGACTCCCTGGGGTCGAAGACCAGGGTCCCGATGAGGTCCGCGGGCAGCAGGTCGGGCGTGAACTGGATGCGCTGGAAGGAGGTGCGGATGGCCGCCGCCAGGGTGCGCACGGTCAGGGTCTTCGCGAGCCCGGGCACGCCTTCCAGGAGCACGTGCCCGTCGGAGAGCAGGCCGATCAGCAGCCGCTCCACCATGTAGCGCTGGCCCACGATCACGCGCCCGACTTCATCCAGCAGGCGCTCCACGAAGGCGCTCTCCTCGCGGATCTTGTCCTGGATGGCGGCGATGTCGTGTCTGGTTGAGGTGGTCATGTGCCTTTTCGGATCATGTGGATGTCGAATCGAGGACGCGCGCCGCGACGATTCAAGCAGGCGCCGCCGCGACGAATCTACGGCGCGGCGGGTGACAGCGGACCTGCGCGTCGCTTCCCGGAAAATATGATAGCACAGCCATCCAAAACGTTGCGCGCGCGCGGGCAGTCGGGGCAACTTGGGGCCATGGCACCATCTGACGGCGGACACACGAGCGCGGATCCGGTCCTGGAGCAGGCCGCCGGCTGGCTGCGCGATGGGCGCCGGGTGGCGCTGGCGACGGTCACGCGCACCTGGGGCTCGGCGCCGCGCCGCGCCGGAAGCCACATGGCGGTGGCCGACGGCGGGGATTTCACCGGATCGGTCTCCGGCGGATGCGTGGAATCGGCCGTCATCCACGCCGCGATGGAGGTCATCGAATCCGGCGATCCGCAGCGGCTCAAGTTCGGCGTCACCAACGAGATGGCGTGGGAAGTCGGGCTCGCGTGCGGCGGCGAGGTGGAGATCTACGTCGAAGCGGTCCGCTGATCCGTGAAATCCGCCCTCCTCGGCACCCTTCTTGAAGCGCAGCGGTCGGGGCGCAGCGTCGTCCTGGCGACCCGGCTGAGCGACGGCGCCCAGGAGCTGCTGAGAATCGGGCCCGCCGGGGCACGCGAACCGCGGTCCATGGAGGGCGTCTCGGCCGACCAGGTCTACGCCGCCCTGCGCGCCGAGGAGGCCCGGGTGGCCGAGACCGCCGATGGTCCCGTCCTTCTCCGCCCGTACACGGTGCCCCGCAGACTGCTGGTGGTGGGGGCGGTGCACATCGCCCAGGTACTGGCGCGCACCTCCCCGGAGGTCGGCCTTCCCGCCACCATCATCGACCCGCGCGCGGGCTTTGCGACCCGCGAGCGCTTCCCTGCCGCCGAGCTGGTTCGGGCGTGGCCGGACGAGGCGCTGGAGCGGATCGAACTGGACGACCGATGCGCGGTGGTGGTGCTCGCCCACGATCCCAGGATCGATGACCCGGCGCTTACCGCCGCGCTCGGCAGCGACGCCTTCTACATCGGCGCGCTGGGCGGACGCCGCACCCGCCGGCAGCGCCGGGAGCGCCTCGTCGAGGCCGGCTTCGGCCCGGAAGCGGTAGCGCGCATCCACAGCCCGGTGGGGCTCCCCATCGGCGCCCGCACCCCCGCCGAAATCGCCTTCTCCATTCTGGCGCAGATCATCGACGGCATTCGCAATCCGGGGGCGTCGCCGCTGGCGCGATAGGGCCCCGGGATGGCCAGGAGCGGGTGGGACTCGCGATGCAGGCCGGGACCGCGCGCGAGGCCTTGCGGCACCGGAACGACAAGACTTAGTTTACTGACCTAAGTTCATCCGCTTACGGGAGCCATCGTCATGCGCACCTACAACATGCATGAAGCCAAGACGCACCTCTCGCGCCTGGTACGGGAGGCCGTCGACGGAGAGCCGTTCATCATCGCCCGCGCGGGCAAGCCGCTGGTCAAGGTGACGGCGGTGGACGGGGACGAGGACGGAGCCGCACGGCGCCTGGGCTTCCTCGCCGGGCACGTCACGCTTCCACCCGATTTCGATCGCATGGGCAGGAAGAAGATCGAGGCATCTTTCGAGGGCAGACCATGACGTTTCTTCTCGACACCCACCTGCTGCTCTATGCCGCGGGCATGCCCGAGCGGCTTCCAAGCGTCGCGCGCACCCTTCTGGAGAATCCCGAATCGGACCTCGCGTTCAGCGCCGGATCCCTCTGGGAGGTGGCGATCAAGAACGGGCTGGGGCGCGAGGACTACCGCGTCGATCCGCGCCTCCTGCGACGGGGACTGCTCGAGAACGGGTACACGGAACTCCCCGTCGCCAGCTCCCACGCCGTGGCGGCGGACCTGCTGCCTCCGGTCAACAGCGATCCCTTCGACCGCATCCTGGTGGCGCAGGCGCAGATCGAAGGGCTGACCCTGCTTACGCTCGATCCGCTGATCGGGCGCTATCCGGGACCGATTCGGCTGCTCTGACCCTTGAGCGGAAGGGACAGTCCGGGGCACGGGCACCCGCCGCGGCCCGATGAGCCTGACGAAGGCGGAATGAGCCCCGAGCCTCAGCGCGGTTCCCGCAGCTCCGCCGGCAGCCGGGCCAGGAAGGGCTGCTGAACCCCGAGGCTGTCCTCGCGCACGCCCAGGATGGTATCGCCGCGAATGTCGAATACATCGGCCGGGGCACCCAGGTCGAGCACGCCCCGGTAGTCGCCTTCGAAGGTGAAGACGTCCCACAGCGGGCCGCCGAAGCCAGATGGTCCCCGGTTGACGTAGGTGATGCGCTGATCCAGCGTCTCGACGGACCGGACGCGCTGGACGAGGATGAGCTCCGCGCCGACCTCTATGTCGGCTACCGCCGGCAGCCGCTCGGGCAGGCGCACCCGGGTGCGCAGGTCCGGAGGGGTTTCGCTCGGGTCCATGCCCCGGGCGACGATGCCGAGGAGGATCTCCTGCTGTTCCTCATCCAGCAGTTCCTCGTCGCGGTCCCATGAGATCCTGCGCACGGGATCGCCGCGCCGGAAGAGGGTGACCCACGGCTCGGACATCCAGCCGGCGACGACCTCGTCCGGCTCGCGCGTGGACCAGACGATCATGTCCCCCCAGACCGGAAAGCGCCTGTCCACGGGACTGACCGGCGACCGCACCACGAACACGGCCAGGGTGTCGAGCAGCGCGCCGGTGACGGCCCTGTGCGCGAGCACGTGCCACGGGGCTGCTGCGGACCAGAGGTGCACGGCGAGCGTCGTGTCGCTGGCGGCCCGCCATTCCGGCATGTACGTCTGCAGGATGTCCCACCGGTGCGATTCGAGGAGGCTGCCGTCCCGGCCGAAGATGCTCACGGTCTGGTTGATGGCGTCGGGCAGGAGCAGGCGTCCTGCGCCGATGCCGACCATCGCCACTGTAAGGTCGCCGCTGATCTCGCCCGGTCCGGAGCCCCTGCGGCTGATGCGGCGGATGAAGGAGCCGTCCGGCGCAAACTGCCGCACCTCGGCCGCTTCCCGGTCGAGGACGGCAATCGTACCGTCATCCAGCAGCTCGACCCCGGCCACCTCGGCGAAGAGCATCTCGGGAGGACCCTCCATGTCCCCGATGGCGATGATGTACTCGGCCGGATAGACAGGTCGGCCGTAGTCGACCAGCCGGCCGTGGCGCACGAACTCGACGCCGACGCTGTCCCGGACGATGGGCGCGGGGCCGACCTCTGCAGGGGCGCATCCCGTGGCGAGTCCCATGAAGAGCGTAGCGACGGCGATGCACGCCCGGGCGGATGACCGCGGGTGCGAAAGTGGAAGGGTCACGTTTCGATCGCCCGGTCCCTGGTTGGAGATGATTCTTCCTGGCGAGCCGCAGCGGGGCTCAGAATCGGATCGGGGTCCGCCACACCAGGTTGAGCTGGTCGTCGGCAATGAAGAGGAAGCCAAGGTCGGAGGCAAGGCCCGCCGGAGCAGCCAGCGCGGTCTCGCCGGCCTCCAGCCCGGAGCCATTGTAGTCCGACGCGCCGTTGCCGGCGAACGTGCGGATGACTCCGGTGGCGGTATCGACGGCGCGAACCCGGCGATTCCCGCGGTCGGCGATGAAGAGCGTCGCTCCGCCGTCGACGGCCACGACGGTCTCCGGGAAGGCGAGCCTCGCACGGACGGCCGGTCCGCCGTCGCCGGTGAAGCCCGGTGTCCCGGAGCCGGCAACCGGCGCGATGATGCCCGTTTCCAGGTCGACTGCCCGGACGCGCTGGTCGGCCGCGTCGGCGACGTAGAGACGTCCTCCCGCGACCGCCAGCCCGCGAGGTGCTCGCAGGCGGGCCCCGGTGGCGAGCCCGCCGTCACCGGAGCTGCCCGCGCGTCCGTTTCCCACGGCCGGGGAGAGGGTACCGCCCCGGGCGATGCGCCACACGCGCCGCTCGGGCCAGTCGCTCACGAACACGTCACCCGTCCCGGACACCGCCACGCCGGCGGGCTCCGCGAAGCGAGCCTCGGTGGCCGGCAGGCCGCTTGCCGGAGGCACGCCTCCGGGGTCGCCGGCCACAACGGAGACCGCTCCATCGCCAACCGCACCCGGCGTCACCCTGAAGATCCTGCCCGCCTGGCCGTCCGCCACCAGCAGGGTGCCGTCGGGGCCGAGCGCGAGCCCTTCGGGACGTCGCATGCAGGCGGCCGGACCCCCGCATGTGCGGTGATCCACCAGGGTGACCACATCGCCGTCGGGGTGCACTGCCAGGATGCGGGCCGCGAGGCGGTCGGCGATGTAGAGCGTCCCGTCGGCGCCCAACGCCAGGCCGCGCGGCGAGGACAGATCGAGGTCGGTGGCGGGCACGCGCTCCGCGGGCTCGAGGTCGTCGGGCGTCCCGGCCACGACCCGCATGACGCCGGGCGCGTCCCCGAGAATCACGACCGGATCACCGCACCCTGCAAGCGCGGCCGCCAGCACCAGTGCGAGCCCGCCAACCGTCGCGCCTCCTCCTCCGGGCCCAACAAGCCCGCCGCCCGTCGCGGCTCCTCCTCCGGGCCCAACAAGCCTCCCGCTGCCAGCGGCCCATCCGACGATCACGATCCTCCTCCCTCAAACGGGACGACCCAGAGGTCGTGCTTCCCGCCGCTCAACAACCGGACGTACGCCAACCGGCCCCCATCGGGGGAAATCGCTGGCTCGCGGGCGCCCTCGGTGCCGGGAACCGGAGTCGCCGCCCCCCCTCCTGCGGAAACCGTCCACAGACGCCCGTCCCGCCGGAAGACCAGCCGGCCCGAGTCGGGCGTCCAGGCGGGCTCCTCTCCTGACCCCAGTTCGCGAATCTCCGAACCATCCGGCCGCACCAGTGCGATCCTGCGATCCCGGACCTCGTAGTCCACCCGCTCCTGCCGGCAGACCGGGCCCAGAAACCCCGAGTGGGTGCAGCTCGCGGCAATCGGGTCACCCCGAACCAGCCTTGTGAACGCGATCCACTCGCCGTTTGGCGACCACGCGGGAGAAACGCCGCCGTCGGTGCCGGGCACCGCTTCCGCCTGGGGGGAGGCGGGGTCCCAGAGGAGTACCCGGAGCCCGTCGCTGAATGCGACACGAGTCCCGCCCGGATGCCAATCGGGCCGGAAGAGGGGTGGATTCTCCTCGTGGAACAGGCGCTGGAAAGGGTAGTAGCGGATGCGGAAGAAGCCCGGCAGAAACGGATCGCCGCGCACAGGTACGAACTCGCGTCCCTCGAGCGGCACCACCAGCGAGCGTTCGGGTTCCGGCGAGCCTCCTCCTTCCCGATCCATGAGGTGAAGCCGGATCTCGCCCAGGCGTGAGGCGATCGGCTGAGCGCCGGAGGGATCGCAAACCACGGCGATCGCCGGACAAAGCTGACCGTCGGCCACGGCCCATATCTCCACGTAGGCTGCCCGGTCTCCGGCGGGGGACGGCGCCGGGCTGGTCAGCCAGCGTGACGGGCCACCGGGAAACTGGAACGCCGGGAGCAGTGCCTCCGCGGCCCCGCCCGTCGCCGCGATCTTCATCAGGACGCCCCGACCTTCCGCAAAAGGCGCGAGACCCTCCGCCGCATACGCCAGCGAGTCGGGCCCGAGCCAGACCGGCGTTCGCTCGTCGAGGGCGGAGAAGGTGAGCTGGCGCGGCCCCTCCACTTCGAGCGTCGGACGATCCGCCGAGTCGAATGGAGCCGTGGCTTCCCTGCAGCCAAGAGCGCACAGGGCCCCCAGCGCCATCCACGCGCCCCGACGCATCCGCATCATCGGAAGGCCACCTCGACACCCAGTCTCAGCTGAAGGGGTTCGTCGTAGAACAGGGACGGATCCATGCGGTCCAGGGCCGCCGCCAACCGCACCGTTCGATACTCCAGATCGGTGATGCGGCCGTTGCCGTCCAGATCCGCGAGCGCGCTGTAGCGCGGCGACTCCCGCGGGATGGAGCCGCCCGGGGCGCCCCGCGCCAATTCGAGAACCGTCGACGCGGGGGGCGCAATCGTGCCGGTGTCACGGCGGAGCGCCAGGACGTTGTCACGGTCGAGGAGGTTGCGGCCGTCAACCACGATCCGCCAGCGGCAGTCTGAACAAACGGGCAGGTCGCCGAGTTCGAGCGTGGCCCGCAGGTCAAGCTGCACGATCCAGGGCAGGAAGCGGTCGAGATCGCGGCGTTCGCCCTCGCGCTCCGGAGCCAGGAGCTCGCGGTCCAGCGGATAACCGCTCTTCGCGACGGTGGCGAGAGCGATGCCCCATCGGCGGTCGCCCTCCCCGGCCGCACGACCCGCGAAGACGGCCAGGTTCGCGGAATGCCTCCGGTCGAACGCAAGAGGAAACTCCTCCCGGGGCGCGTCGAGCTCCTCGATCTCGGCGTCGAGCGCCGTCGAAACCACGCCCACCGCCTTCTGAAGCGAGTAGCCCAGACGGAGGCGCAGCAACGGCCACCGAGCCCGCACCGACATCTCCGCGCCCCGGACCGTTCCGAAGTCCCCTCCCGTGAACTGGCCCTTCCCGAACCCGCCGAACCGCAGGCTGCCGGTCACGAGATTGTTCAGCTCCTTTCGAAACCCGACCACGGAGACGCCCGCGCTCTCACCGATCTGATGAGTCATCCCGAACTCGAGGCTGGTCCCCTTCTCGAATGCCAGATCGGGGTTGCCCTGGCGGCGAATGTCGGTTCGCAGCGAATCGCCGAGCGTGGTGTCGAGGAAGAAGCGGAAGTCGGGAGGCTGCGCAACCTGACTGTAGTTGAAGCGGAAGGCCAGCCGGCCCTCCGTCCCCGGAACCGGCCCCGACACGCCGATGCGCGGGGCGAGTCCGATCTTCCAGCCCGCGCGCGCCCCCGGTGCAAGGAAATCCACCCGGTGGTGCCGGTAATCGAGGCCCGCCCGGAAGGCGTCGATCCTGCCTCCGAAGGTGAGGGTGATCTCGTCCTCGGCGGCGAGGCGCGCGTCCACGAAGGCGCTCACCGAACCTGGATGGAAGAGGGCGTAGCTGGGCGAGGATCCGGCCAGGAAGCTTCTTGCCCGCTCGTAGGATTCGACGCGATAGAGCTTGGTCCCGACTCCCGCGCCGAGGACGTGACCCGCGGATGACAGCAGCTCGGCGAACAGGTCGGCGCCGACGAACTCGGTGCGCGCCCAGTTGGCGATGCCCGGGGTTCCCTCGGTGAAGAAGATGCCCTCCGCGGCCGGTCCGAAGGGAGATCCGACGGAGCCGCCGGGAAGAGCGTATCCGGGCACGGGAGTCCCGGACCTCAACTGGTCCTGCACCGGGCTGCGCACGAACGCCTCGCCCAGAAAGGAAAGGCCCGCAGGTCCGAACCCCGCGAGGGTGCGGCGGCCCGCCCGGGAGTCCGGGTCGACCACTCCCAGGTAGCGGTCCAGCCGCATGGCGGAGCCCCGCACCGTAACATGCGCGCCCCCTCCGAGCCCCTGCCGGGACCAATCCAGCGATGCGGCGGCGAGCGTGCCGTCCGCCCGTTGCCCGAGCTGATAGTCGCGGTTGTACTTGAACTCGGAGGTATACAGCCCGGATTGCACCCGGTTGTGCAGGAGCGTGGTCGTGAGGGCCAGGCCGTCGGCAATCGGCCGGTCGATGCGCGCGAACGCCAGCAGCTTGTCGCCGGCCTGGTGGGGGAAGGCGGCCGCCGTATAGGGACAGGCCAGCCCAGCGGTGGCCGGATCTCCCGTCACCCGGTCGACGAGCGCGTCCATCTCGGCATCGCCGTCGCCCGGCCGGAGGCAGGTCAGGCCGCGCGCGCGCGGCTCCGCATCCAGCATGCCCTGCGCGAGCACGCTCGCGAACACAACCGATCCCCGTCCGAGCACCGGCGCCGGTCCGCCTCCGGAAACCGTGAGCGCCGTGAATCCCCGGAAGAACTGCTCCGGCGCCCAGTGGTCGGTGCGCACGGCCGCCGTCCCCCGCCAACGCTCCGGATCTCCACGCCTTGTCGTGTAGTGCACCACCCCCGAGAGCGCCGATCCGAAGCGGGCTCCAAGTCCCCCGGTCACCACCTCGATCTCCTCGAGAGCGTCGGAGGGGTGCTCCAGCGCGGGACCCTGGAACGACGCCTCGAACTGGTTCTTGAACTCCAGCCCGTCGACCACGTAGGCTTCCTGTCCGATGCGCCCGCCGCGGAAGTGGCCATCGCTGACCCCCGGCGCCAGCTCGGTGGCTTGGGAGACCTCGTCGATCGGCAGCTCGCGCAACTCCCTCGCCTGGATCAGCTCGTGGGTTGCGCTCACCTCCGGCTCCACCAGGCGGACGCGCTCGACCTCGACCCGGACTTCGTCGAGTTCCAGGGCCTCGGGCTCCAGCTCGACGAGGACGCGGGCAGGCTGTCCCGGCCGCACGCGGACGCCCTCGAGGGTCGTGGTGGTGTAGCCGAGCAGGGAGACGGTCACCGACCGGTCGCCAAAGGGCACCGCCACCAGGATGAAGCGGCCATCGGGCGCGGAAGAGGTCCGGAGCTCCGTGCCCTCGACGGTGAAGAGCGCATCCTGGAGCGCTTCGCCGGTGGATGCGTCGACGACGCGCCCGAAGATGCTTCCAGCGTTCTGCGCCGCCGCCCGCCCCGGCAGCGCGAGGATGCCGGCGACGCCGCAGATTCCGATCAACCGGGCGATCCGGCGGCCGTACGCGGCCCGCTCAGTTGCGAAAAACGCGTGTCGACGGATCAAGGGACGGGTGCATGCCCCAACGCTCTCGCCAGGGCCTCCACGCTCGCCAGGTCATGCACCGGCCGATGCTCGTCCACTTCGGGCAGGAGCGCCCGGATGCCCGCGGCCCGGGGCGCGAACTTCTCGAAGCGCAGCAGCGGATTGAGCCAGATCAGCCGCCGGCACGACTTCCTCAGCCGCCGGGCCTCGAAGGCGATCCCGCTGGCCCCCTCCCGGTCGAGCCCATCGGTCACCAGCAGCACCACCGTGCCCTCCGCCAGCAGGCGCCGGGACCAGTGCAGGTTGAAGGCCCGCAGCGCCGCCCCGATGCGCGTGCCGCCGTACCAGTCGAGCACCGTCTGCCCCACGCGGTCCATCGCCCGGTCCACGTCCTGGTCTCGAAGCAGGCGCGTGACGTTTGTGAGCCGGGTGCCGAAGAGGAAGGTGTGGATGCGCTCGCCGGCATTGGTCAGCGTATGGAAGAAGTGCAGCAGGATGCGTGAATAGGTCTCCATCGACCCCGAGATGTCGCAGATGGCCACCAGCGTCGGGCGGCGCGTGGCGTGCGCGCGGCGCTTCAGGGACATGGGGTACCCGCCGGTGCGCAGGCTGGCGCGCAACGTGCGGCGCGCGTCGATCCCGGTGCCGTGGGGATCGGGGCGAAAGCGACGCGTCGGGATCGGGCGCAAGTCCAGCTTCAGGTGGCGTAGCGCCTCTCTGGCCTGCCGGACCTCCGCCGCGGTCATCTGCTCGAAATCCTTGGTGCGCAGCACCTCCGACGGGGAGAAGGCCATGCGCACGGAGATCTCCTCGCCTTCCCGCGCGCGAACGGCTTCCGCGTACCCCGGGGCCGTTCCCGGCGACAGTCGGGCCGGGGCCCGTTCGCCCGCCTCGCCCTCGCCCATGCGCGACGTGGAGAGCAGCGCCTGCAGGGCCTCGTCCCGCCCCAGCGGATCCCGCCAGAAGAGACGAAAGGCGCTGTCGAAGATGGCGCGCTGTTCCGGCGCCGAGACCAGGGTCCCGTGCAGCGCCCAGTAGAACTGGCTCCGTTCGGTGGTGTCGACGGCTCCCAGCGCACGCGCCGCGGAGATGGTGTGGCCGGGACCCACCGGCATGCCGGCCGCGCGCAGCATGCGCACGAAACGGGCGACGTTGTCGGCGAGCCTGCCGGTGGGGTCGGTGGGCTGTCGGCGCATACGCGGCGGTGGCTTGCCGGTGAAGGATTGGTGGACGGCTGACCAGGCGTGAGGATTCTCTTCCCGGCTTCCGGAGGCGCCGCGCGAATCTAGAGGATGTACCTCATCTCGAGCGAGGCCGCGCTCGGGCGTGTGTGCCCGAACGCAGTCTAAAGATAGATGACCTCCAGGTGATCGAACCGCTCAAAGTTACGGTCGTTCGTCAGAAGCCGTCCGATGCCGTGTTCCGTGCACAGTGCCGCCAGTTGCGCATCGAACATCAGATTGCCTCGCGCGTCGGCGCGGCGAGCGGTCTCGCCCAACAGCGCGAGATAATCCGTCCCGGGATGGAGGACACGGCATGTGGGGGATGCAACCACGTTTTCGATGAAGCCGAACGCCTTTTCGATCGTCGAGGGCGGGTTGAATACCCTTCGATGGGTCACCACACGCGAGAACTCCGCGATGCAGAAGACCGGTAGCCCCCAGGGCCCGGTTCCCTCCGCGAGTTCGGTCAGTCTCGTGGCCGCGGATTCGTGAAGAGTGGTTTCGGCGCGGTGCGCGTAGATCAGGATGTTGGTATCGATGGCGATCATGCGTGGTCGATCACGTCATAGAGAGCCTCGCGGTCGGAGACGTCGACGTTCGGCGGCGCGTGTCCACGAACGGTCTCAAGCACCAGTTTGAAGGCCGGTTTGCGGCAATCCTCCATCAGCCTGGTCCGCAGCGCATCCTCCACGAAGCGCGTCAGCGTTGTGCCATCTCTCCTGGCACGACGCTTGGCCCGCCGCAGGATGTGGTCGTTCAGGTTGAGGGTCGTTTTCATGAGATCGGTTCCCCTGAAGAAGATATGGGTCAGCCATATGATAGCAGCCATATCTATGGGTCAGCAAGAAGACCTGGTCAGCCGTCGCGGCGCGTGAGCGCTGGGGGCAACGCCCGGTGGTGGATCAGCGCTCCCGGGGCACGATGAGCCAGCGGCCCCGGTAGTCGGCCGGAAGGACGGCCTCCCGCACCACGGTGGACCTTCGGCCATCCGCGACGAAGGTCACGCGCACGTCCACGCGCTCGACGCCCGGCGGAAGGCCGAAGTGGGCGGGCGCGGCACCCTGCGAGCAGTAGCCTCCCCCGGTGTCGATCAGGCGCGTGCCCAGAAGCGCCCCGGTGTCGTGATCGAGGAGCTGCACTTCCGCGCCGGGCACCACCGACCGTCCCGTGGGGTCGGCGGCCGCGACCTGCAGGGAACGGGCAGCCGCTCCGGGGGCGAGCAGGTTGCGGTACAGGTGGTGCGTGCCACCGGTCTCGTCGTTGTTGGCGATCGACAGGTCCAGGTCGCCGTCGCGGTCGAAGTCCGCCCAGGCCACGCCGTGACTCGGGCCGTGTTCGAGGAGGTTCGCCGGAAGCGCGTTGTGGAAGCGGCCGCCCCCGGCGTTCATGAACAGGTGGTCCTCGACTGCGGCGATGCCCGACAGGTAGGACGTCACAACGAGGTCGGGCAGGCCGTTGTGGTCCGCGTCCCCCCAGACGGCCGAGGTGGAGTGGTAATCGACGCCCAGCGTGGCCGGATCGGTCACGTCGGTGAAGGTCCCGTCGCCGTTGTTGCTCCACAGGATGTCCGGCCCGTAGGTGGCGACGAACAGGTCCAGGTCGCCGTCGTTGTCGTAGTCGGTCACGGCCGCCGCCACGCTGCCGTATTCCGTGCCCCGCCCGGGGTGGTTCATGCCGAGCGCCGGAGCGACATCCACGAAGGTGCCGTCGCCCTCGTTGCGGTAGAAGGCGTCCTCGTCACCGTTCTGATTGGACACGTGGACGTCCAGATCGCCGTCCCGGTCGTAGTCGAACCATGCGACCCCAACGGTGCGGCGCGGATCTCCCAGCCCCGACTCCGCGGTCACGTCGGTGAAGGTCCATGCCGGAGCACCTCCAGCCACCGGGGCGCTGTCACCGGGCGCCCCGTCGTTGCGGAACATCCGGTTGGGCTGGTCGCGCAGCGCGACGAAGAGGTCGAGGTCGCCGTCCCCGTCATAGTCGACCCAGCTGGGCTGGCGACTGGTGCCCACCAGGTCGACGCCCAGGCCGGGCGCAACGTCTGCGAAGCTGCCGCCGTCGTTGCGGTAGAGCCGGTTGGGCGCGCCCGCGGTGGCCGGGTACCCCACATAGAGGTCCGGATCCCCGTCTCCGTCATAATCTCCCCACGCGCCCGCCCGCGTATCCTCGAGGTCTGCAAGCCCGACCTCCGCCGCCACGTCCACGAAGCTCCCCCCGTCGTTTCGGTAGAGGCGATTGGGCGTGTAGCGCATCCCGACGAACAGATCGAGGTCGCCGTCCCCGTCGTAGTCGACCCAGGAATTGGATTGGGCCCCGGGCGTCTCGAACAGCTCCGGCTGAACCCGGTCGAAGGCGATGGGCGTGAAGTCCGGGACCGGCGCGTCGCAGGCGGAACTCAGGGCGAGGAGCAAACAGAGAGCAGGCCCGGCTATCCCCGGCCTGCTGCTCAGTGGTCTCGAACCGCTGGCTGCCGGCCGGAGCTCCGATGGGGCGAGCGCGTTGCGCGCAATGTCGATGGCTCGGATCCGTGGCATGACTCGCCTTTTGCTGTTGCCCACGGGCCAGCCTATCTCCCGAACGAGTACGAGAAATTGATGAGCGGGACGCAGCAACCGCCGTCGCCGCCGTCCGCGATGGCGCCCATGGCTCCGACCTCGGTGTTGAAGCGGTCTCCGATGATCCGAACTCCCCCGGACAGGACGACGCCCACGGCGTCGGGAAGGATGTAGTTCTCGGTGAGGAGCTTGATCCTGCGGCTGACCCGGGTTTCGCCCCCCACCATGAACGCCGGCTCGTTCAGGACCTCGTCTCCCGAATAGAAGTAGCCGATTCCCGCGGACAGGGCATCGTCCGTGTCTCCGAACGTGGCCACCCCGTAGGCGACCCCGACCACCTCGTCGTCGAAGAAGAAGGCGAGGGTTCCGATGGAGGCCTGTACCTCGAGGTGACGGAGAATCTGCACCTTCGGACCGAGGTAGAACGGCTCGAGCTCGCCGAAGAGAACGGGGGCCCCGCCAACGATCGTGAAACGGTCGGTCACTCCGACCGCGGCGAACGGCAGGACGACCACGTATGTGCCGACGTACGACTCCCCGCGTTCGAGCGAGCGCCCGGTCGAGGTGAAGAACAGCCGGGTAGCGCCGGGATCCTCGGTGCGGAATTCGCCGTCGACGACCTGTCCACGAGCCGGACGGATGCCCTCGATCCCGGTCCGTTCGACATCGAGGCGGGCACCGCCCACGGTCTCGAACACCACCCGCGCCTCGTCGAACTCCACGACGCGCGCGTAGATCACGGAGCCGTCACCGAGCCGCACCTCGTAGAGGGCGTCGCTCGGAGCGGGGATGTCCGGTGGCGTCTGGGCACGGGCCGCGGCGGGGAGTGCAGTCGTAACGACGATCAGGGAAGCAATGAGCAACAGCATCCGCCCCGGCAAGGCGGACGAAGGTCGTGGCAAGTGCACTTGTCTGGCTCCTTCGGGGCGTTCGGATGCGGCGAGTGCCGCGAGTGCCCTGCGGAATACCCTGCTCCGGCAGAAAAAGGGCCGACCCGGCCTGGCTTACTCCGCCCCCGCCATCGCCTCCTCCAGGCCCCCGTCCCGCCGCAGCTGCTCGAGGTCGTCCTGGTACTTGAGCAGCACGCCCAGCGTGCGGTTCACCGTCTCGCGGTCGAGTACCCGGCGGTCCAGGGCCATCAGGGCGCGCGCCCAATCCAGGGTCTCGGCCACGCCGGGCCGCTTGAACAGCTCCATCTCGCGCACCTTGCGCACGAAACCCACGACCTGGGTGCTCAGCCCCTCCGGCGCTTCCGGCACCCGCGACGCGAGGATCGCCATCTCCCGCTCCGCCGTCGGATAGTCGATCCAGTGGTAGATGCAGCGGCGCTTGAGGGCGTCGTGGATCTCACGGGTGCGGTTCGAGGTGATGACCACCACCGGCGGAGTCTCCGCCCGGATGGTGCCCAGCTCGGGGATGGTGATCTGGAAGTCCGAGAGCACCTCCAGGAGATACGCCTCGAAGGGCTCGTCGCTGCGGTCCAGCTCGTCGATGAGGAGCACGGGCGCCACCCCGTCCGCCGGGTCCAGCGCCTGCAGCAGCGGACGCCGGATCAGGAACTCCTCGCCGAAAACGTCGCCTTCGACCGCCGGAAGTGAACCGCGCTCGGAGAGGTGTGTCGAGCCTTCGCCTCTGGTGCCGTCGCTGCCCGCCGCGCCGGCCCCCGGTTGGACGCCGCGTCCCGGCTCCAGATCCCGTCCCAGCTCCGCGGCCCGGATGTGGATCATCTGCTTCGCGAAGTTCCACTCGTAGGCGGCCGCGGCCATGTCCAGCCCCTCGTAGCACTGGAGCCGCACCAGGGGCTTGCCCAGCGCGCCCGCCACCGACCGGGCCAGCTCGGTCTTGCCTACCCCCGCCTCTCCCTCCAGGAACAGGGGACGGCCCAGCTCGAGCGCCAGAAAGAGAGCGGTCCCGAGGCTCGCGTCCGCGACATACCCCTGGCCGCCGAGCAGCGCCACGGCGTCGTCCACGGACCGGGGAAGGGGTGCAGGACCGCCCCCGTCGTCGACCGAACGCGGCGAGGGCGCAGGACCGCTCTGCTCAGCGCGGCCCCGCGCCCTCTCTGTTTCGTCCATCTGCCGGTTCGTGCGGTCCCGCTAGCCGCAGGCCTCCACGGCCCGCTTCGCCATCACCGTGACCAGATGGGCCCGGTACTCGGCGCCCGCCACGTTGTCGGACAGCAGCCCGTCCGAAGATACGCCGATGCCCGCGACCGCATCGGCCGAGAAGTCGTCCGCCAGCGCGGCCTCCATCTCCGCCACACGGAAGACGCCCGCGCCCGCGCCGGTCACCGCGACCCGCACGCCATCGGAATCCTCGGCCACCATCACCCCCGCGACCGCGTACTTCGACGCCGGGTTCTCGAACTTCGCGTAGGCGGCCCGGTCCGGGATCGGAAAGCACACGGCGGTGACCAGTTCATCCTCCTCCAGCGGCGTCTCGAACATCGCCCCGAAGAAGTCGTCCGAGGAGATCTTGCGCCGGTCGGTGATGATGGTCGCGCCCAGCCCGACGCACGCCGCCGGATAGTCCGCCGCGGGATCGTTGTGGGCCACCGAGCCGCCGATGGTGCCGCGGTTGCGCACCTGGGGGTCGCCGATGCGGCCGGCCATCGCCGCCAGCGCCGGGATGCGCTCCCGCACCACGCTCGACGCCGCAACCTGCGCGTGCGTGCAACACGCGCCGATCTTGAGGCAGTGCCCGTGATCCTCGATGTCGCTCAGTCCCGGCACGTTGCGCAGCGACACCAGATCGCTCGGGGCGGCCATGGCCAGCTTCATGACGGGCAGCAGGCTCATGCCCCCCGCCAGCACCTTGCCGTCGTCCGCGCCCCTGAGGGCGCTCAGGACACCGTCAACCGAAGACGGTGCGTGATATTGAAAATCGTCCACGTTCGCTCTCCGGTCAGTCCTGGGCCTGTGCGGCCTGAATCGCTTGCCAAACCCGCTCCGATGTGGCGGGCATCTCGATGTGGGTCACGCCCAGCGGGCTCAGCGCGTCGACCACCGCGTTGATCACCGCGGGCGGAACGCCGATCGAGCCGACCTCGCCGACTCCCTTCACCCCCAACGGGTTATGCGTGCAATGGGTCGTGTTGTGGTTGATGTTGAAGTTGGGCAGGTCGCCCGCGCGCGGCATGGTGTAGTTCATGTACGAACCCGTCACCAGCTGGCCCTCCGCGTCGTACTCGCAGTGCTCGAGCAGCGCCTGTCCGATGCCGTGGGCCAGGCCGCCGTGCAGCTGCCCGTTGACGATCATGGGGTTGATGATGCGCCCGACGTCGTCGGCGCCGGTCACGCTCACCAGCTCGACTACGCCGGTCTCGGGGTCCACCTCCACCTCGGCGATGTGGGTGCCGGCGGGGAAGGTGAAGTTGAGGGGATCGTAGAACGCGGTCTCCTCGAGGCCGGGCTCGAGGCCCTCGGGATAGTTGTGGGGCACATACGCGGTCAGCGCGACCTCGCCGATGCTCTTCGAGCGGTCGGTGCCGGCCACCGTGAAGTTGCCGTCGGCAAACTCGATGTCCTCCTCGGAGGCCTCCAGGAGATGGGCGGCGATCTTCCTGCCCTTGGCGATGACCTTCTGCACGGCGTTGTAGATGGCGGTGCCGCCCACGGCCAGTGAGCGCGACCCGTAGGTGCCCATGCCGAAGGGGATTGCGTTGGTGTCGCCGTGCACCACGTCGACGGCCTCGAAGTCGACGCCCAGCGTCTCGGCGACGATCTGGGCGAAGGTGGTCTCGTGCCCCTGGCCGTGGCTGTGCGTGCCGGTGAAGACCGACACCGAGCCAGTGGGATGCACGCGCACGCTGCCCACCTCGTACAGCCCGGCGCGCGCGCCCAGCGACCCCACCACCGCCGAGGGCGCAATGCCGCACGCCTCGATGAAGGTCGAGATGCCGATGCCGCGCAGTTTCCCGCGGCTGCCCGCCTCCGACCGGCGCGCCTCGAAGCCGTCCCAGTCGGCGGCGCTCAGCGCGAGGTCGAGGGTGGCGTCGTAGTCGCCCTGGTCGTACTGGAGGGCGACCGGGGTCTGGTAGGGGAACTCGCGGATGAAGTTGCGGCGCCGGATGTCGACCCGGTCGATGCCGGTCGCGGCGGCGGCCTTGTCGACCAGGCGCTCGAGCAGGTAGGTGGCCTCCGGCCGCCCCGCCCCCCGCAGCGCGTCTACAGGGACGGTGTTGGTGAACACCCCCTCGACCTCCACGTAGATGGCCGGGGTCGTGTACGGCCCCGCGAACAGGATGCCGTACAGGTAGGTCGGCACGCAGGTCGCGAAGGTGGACAGGTAGGCCCCCAGGTTGGCCTTGGTGGAGACCTTGAGACCGACGAACCTGCCGTCCTGGTCCAGCCCCAGCGTGGCGGTGCTAAGATGGTCGCGGCCCTGGGTGTCGGAGACGAAGGCCTCGGAACGGTCCGAGGTCCACTTCACGGGCCGGCACAGCTGGCCCGCGGTCCAGGTGAGGATCGCCTCTTCCGCGTAGTGGGGGATCTTCGATCCGAAGCCGCCCCCGACATCGGGCGCCACGATGCGCAGCTTGTGCTCGGGCAGGCCGAGTACGAAGGCGCCCAGCAGCAGCCGGATCAGATGGGGGTTCTGGCTGGTGGTGTAGAGGGTGTACTCGTCGGTGGTCGGGTCGAAGTTGCCGATGGCGGCCCGCGGCTCGATGGCGTTGGGCACCAGCCGCTGGTTCACCACGTCGATGGAAACCACGTGGGCGGCGCCGTCGATGGCCGCTTCCGCGGCCGCCCGGTCACCCACCTCCCAGTCGTAGCACAGGTTGCCGTCGGCTTCGTCCCACACTTTCGGCGCGCCGTCCGCGCGGGCGGCCTCGAGCGAGGCGACCGCGGGCAGGTCCTGGTAGTCGACGTCGATCAGGGCCGCGGCCTCGCGCGCCTGGTCGCGCGTCTCCGCCACCACGATGGCCACGATTTCACCCACGTGGCGCACCTTGCCGACGGCCATGGCCGGGTGCTTCGGCTCCACCATGGGCGAGCCGTCCTTCGAGTGAATCAGCCACCCGGTCGGCACGCCGCCCACATGCTCCATGTCCGCTCCCGTGAACACGGCGTGCACGCCCGGCGCCGCCTTCGCCGCGCTGGTGTCCACACTTCCCAGGCTGGCGTGCGCGACCGTCGAGCGCAGCAGGTGGGCGTACAGCTGCCCGGGCAGGTTGATGTCGTCGGTGTAGCGTCCGCGTCCGGTCAGGAAGCGGGCGTCTTCCTTGCGCTTGAGGCTCGCGCCGATGAAGCCGGTTCCGTTGCTTCCGTTGTCACTCATGACCCACCTCCCATCGCGCTCGCGCCGGCCAGCACCGATTTCACGATGTTGTGGTAGCCGGTGCACCGGCAGAAGTTGCCGTCGAGCCATTGCCGGACGTCGGCTTCGCCGGGATCCGGGTTGTTGTTCACCAGGTCGATCGCGCTCATCACCATCCCGGGTGTGCAGAAACCGCACTGCAGCCCGTGGTGTTCCCGGAAGGCCTCCTGCATGGGATGCAGGTCCGCCCCGTTGGCGAGCCCTTCTATCGTGGTCACCTCCGCGCCGTCGGCGTCCACCGCGAGGCAGGTGCAGCTCTTCACCGACTGGCCGTTCACGTGAACGACGCAGGCGCCGCACTGGCTGGTGTCGCACCCCACATGGGTCCCGGTCAGCGCCAGCTTCTCGCGCAGAAAGTCGACCAGGAGGGTGCGGCCCTCGACCTCCGCCGAGCGCGAAACCCCGTTGACCTTCATCGTTACCGCGGGCATCGAACCTCCTTGCCGGATCGGGTGAGTTTCATTGGAACCAAATTGGCTTTCTCCAGCCGATGTTACTTCGAGTGCCGAGGGCGGCGCAATCTCTGCTCGCGACCGCGGGCAATCGTCGTTCGCGACCACGGGCAATCGTCGTTCGCGGCCACCTGCAATCTCCTTTCGCCCCCGCCGGCGATCCCGGTTCACACCCGCTGCCGATCCCGGTTCACACCCGCCGGCGATCTTTGTTCGACGACGGTCCCTGCCTACGTTGCCGGGAAGATTTTCCGCACAGCATCAGGAGGATGACAAATGCCCGGTACACCAGCAGCCCGGTGGATGCCGCTCGCCCTGGCCCTTGCCGCACACACCGCTCTGTCCGCCGCGCGCGCCGGCGCGCAGGAGCCGGCGGCGTGGGGCGGCGATGAACTGTTCTTCCACACCTTCTCGATCGCCGCCATCGATCCCGCTACCGGGGAGTCGGGGGTCGCGGTCACCACCCGCAACGCCTGCGTGGGCAACGGGGTGCCTTGGGTGCGCGCGGGCGTGGGCGCGGTGGCCACCCAGGCGGCGACCCGCACCGAATACGGCTACGAGCTCCTCGGCCTGATGGAGGAGGGCGTCCTGCCGGAGGAAGCCCTGGGCCGGCGCCTGGCGGAGGACGACAACCCGACCCGGCGCCAGATCGGCGTCATCGGCGTGGACGGCCGCTCCGCCCAGCACACCGGCACCGGCGCCCGCCCGTGGGCCGGGCATCGCGCGGGCCCCAACTACGTCACCCAGGGCAACATCCTCGTGGGGCCGGAAGTGATCGACGCCGTGGGAGACAGCTTCGAGTCCACCCAGGGCACGGCCCGCCACCTGGCCGACAGACTCATCGAGGCGCTGCAGGCCGGGCAGCAGGTGGGCGGGGACGCGCGCCATGGCGAGGCCCAGTCCGCCGCGGTCATGGTCGCCGATCCACGTCCCGGAATGGCCCGCCGCCAGGACGGCCTCACGGTGCAGATCAACGTGTGCGAGCACGGGGAACCGATCGCGGAGATGCGCCGCATCTACGACAACATCTCCGAGACCCTCGGCTTCCGCACGCTCCAGCAGGAGATCGGCCGCGACGTATACCAGCTCAAACTCATGCTGCACGAGCTCGGCTATTTCCGCGCGGACGCCGACGACGTCTCGCCCGAGGATGAGGACTGGAACGTCTACACCCAGGAAACCGTGGATGCCGTGAACGCGTATCGGGCCGCGCAGGGATGGCTGACGACGGTTCCGGGGTATGTGGATGGAGCCACCATCGAGCGGCTCTGGAGCCAGTTGGAGGAAGAAGGGAAGGCGGAGGAGGTACGCAGGCGCCTGCTGGAGGTTCAGCGCATCCGGAGATGAGCAGGGGGCCGGACCTCCATGTCGCCGACATGGGATGCCATGCATGAGCCCACAAACGACGATGACGCGCGAGATGGCCCCGAGTGAACGCCGGCGCGCGCCGCGAGTCCCGCCGGCCATCCCGGTGCTCGCCCTGGCGGCGCTTCTGCTTCTCCCCGCCCTCGCTCCCGCGCCCGCCACAGCCCAGACCGACCCCGCGCTGCTGGCCATCATCGACGAGGTCGACCGCCTCATGCGCGGCGAATCGAGCACGGGCCGCATGCGCATGGAGATCGACACCGAGAACTGGTCGCGGACGCTCGAGATGCAGGTGTGGTCGCTCGGGACCGAGTACTCGCTGATTCGCGTCGAGAGCCCGCCGCGCGAGGCCGGCACCGCCACCCTCAAGGTCGAAAACGAGGTCTGGAACTACCTGCCCCGCGCCGACCGCACCATCAAGATCCCGCCCTCGATGATGCTCGGCTCCTGGATGGGCTCGCATGTCACCAACGACGACCTGGTGAAGGAGAGCCGCATCATCGAGGACTACGACATCGTCATCTCCTTCGAGGGGGAGCGCGACGGCGACGAGATCTGGGAGTTCACCATGACGCCCAGGCCCGAGGCCCCGGTGATCTGGGGCAGCATCGAACAGGCCATCCGCAAGGGCGACCACATGCCGCTGTGGACGCGCTACTACGACGAGGACGGCACCCTCTCGCGCACCATCACCTTCTCGGATTTCGGCCCCATGGGCGGGCGCACCGTGCCCGCGCGCACCGTCATCGAGCCCGCCGACGCCGCGGAACGGACGGTGGTGACCTACCTCGAGCTCGAATTCGACGCGGGATTGGAGGAGGGCTTCTTCAGCCGGCGCAACCTGCGGGCGCGCTGATGAAGAAACGGGACCGGCGCGAGCGCGATCGACAGTCGTCGCGCCCGGAGTCCGAGCCCGGTGCAAACGGCCACATCGGAGCATGAGGCTGATGATCCACCGCATCTGGTGGCGCATCGCCTGGCGCAACCTGTGGCGCAGCCGGCGCCGCACCCTCCTTACCGCCTCCGCCCTCGCCTTCGGCTTCGTGGCCTCCGTGCTCATGATCGGGTACATGGACGGCATCGTGGAGGAGATGGTCGCCAACGGGACCCGCGTGGTCACCGGCCAGGTCCGGATCCACGCCGAGGGTTACGAGCCTGAACGGAGCATTCACGACACCATGGGCGGCCGGGAGGGCCTCGACGTGGAGGCGCTGCTCGCCGCCGTCGAGACCCGGAACGGCGTCGTCGGAGCGGCCCCGCGGCTTTACGGGGGCGGGCTCCTCAGCTCCGGGGACGAGACCGTGGGGGGCGTGCTGGTGGGCGTCGATCCGGCACGCGAGGCGGCCGTGAGCCGCTTCGCGAGCGCGCTGGTGGAGGGTCGCATGCCGGCGCCCGGCGAGATCGCGATGGGCGACGGCATGGCGGAAACGGTCGCGGTCGGGATGGGCGACGAGGTGGTGCTGGTGGCGCCCGCCGCCGACGGCTCCACCGGAAACGACCTGTTCACGGTCTCCGGCATCTTCAGCGTCGGCGTCGGGGCTCTCGACGACAGCTACGCCCTCCTCGAGATGGGCTCGCTCGCGGAGTTGATGGCGATGGACCCGGGCCGCATCCACGAGGTGGCGATCGCGGTGGAGGATATTCGCGAGCCGGAGCCCGCCGCGGCGGCGATCCGGGAGGCCGTGGCCGGGATCGCACCGGGACTCCGCACCGAACCCTGGTCGATCTTCCAGGACCAGCTGTACTTCATGGTCAACTACGTCGGTGCCGTGAACGTCTACGTCGCGGCCTTCATCTTCGGGATGGCGGCCTTCGGCGTGGCCAACGCGATGCTCCTGGCGACCTTCGAGCGCCGCCGGGAGTTCGCGGTGGTGCGCGCGCTCGGCACGCCGGGCGGGGCCATCGGCCGGATCGTGGTCTACGAGGGCCTGCTCCTGGGGCTCATCTCACTCGGAGCGGGCGTCCTGCTGGCCGCGCCGCTGATGGTCTACATCCATGAGAATCCCATCGACCTGAGCCGCTACGTCGGGACCTATTCCTTCGCGGGCTCGGCGGTCCGCCCCCTGCTCACCGTCGAGTACTCTTGGGCAGGTCCCCTGGCTAGCGGGCTCGCCCTGGTGGCAACCGGGATCGTCTCGGCACTCCTGCCCGCCTGGCGGGCGGTGCGCGTCCCTCCCGCCGACGCGCTGGCCAATCGCTGATGGGCCGTCTTCCCACTCTTGCCTGGCTGGCGCTGCGCAACCTGGGCCGGGAGTTCCGGCGGAGCGCCCTCACCGCCGCCGCCATGGCGCTGGGGCTCGCGCTCCTGATCTGGTCCCGCTCCCTGGCCGACGGCGCCCACGAGGACTGGATCGACGCGGGGGTGCGGCTCGGAGAGGGACACGTCACCTTCACCGCATCCGGCTACCGCGACAGCAAAAGCCTGGACGACCGCCTGTCGGCCGCCCAGCTGGAGGTGGCGCTGCGGGCGCTCGGTGAGGTCGAGTTCCCGGACGCTTTCGCTACCGCGCCGCCGCTGGCTTCGGTGCGGGTCGAGACCCGCGGGCTCGCGTCCTCTCCCGACGGCGCGCTCCCGGTGTTCATCGTGGGCGTCCAACCCTCGGTCGAACCGGGCTTCTCCAGGCTCGGGGAGGAAGTTGTCGACGGGCGCTACCTGGAAGAAGGCGACCGCCTGCACGCCTTCATCGGTGCGTCGCTGGCGGAGCGGCTGGGCGTCCGCACCGGGTCGCGCATGGTGCTGACGGCGCAGTCGGCCTCGGGGGACATCGAGGGGCAGCTGGTGCGCGTTGTGGGAACCTACCGCACCGGCGTCCAGGGTCTCGACGAGTCGCTGGTGCACATCCTGCTCGCCACCGCGCGCGCCTGGCTGGGAGTGGAGGGCGCCACCAGCGTCGCCGTGCTGCTGCCCAACTCGACCTTCACCGATCCGGTACGCGGCGAGCTGGATTCGGCCACGCGTCCCGACGGCATCCAGGTGGTGGGGTGGCCGGAGTCGCTGCCGGACCTTTACGCGGCGCTCCAGCTCGATGACGGCGGCGACTGGGCCTTCCACGTCATTCTCTTCATCATCGTCGCCCTGGCGATCCTCAATGCCATCTTCATGTCGGTGCTCAACCGCAAGCGCGAGCTGGGGCTGCTGCGGGCCCTGGGACTGAGCGGCGGCGAGACGGGGCTCGTCGTCTACATCGAGGGCGTGCTGCTCACGGGCGCGAGCGGGATCGTGGGCGTGGCGCTCGGCATGGTCATCGTGTTCGTGTTCTTCCGCGACGGGATGGACCTTTCGGGGCTGATGCCCGACGACATCAACTTCGGGGGCATCGCCTTCGATCCGGTCATGGTCCCGGTGATCCAGGCCAGGCACGTGGTGCAGAGCGTGCTCCTGACGGCGACGATCGGGCTGGCCGCATCCCTCTTCCCGGCGTGGCACGCGGCCCGCCTGGACCCGGCTGAGTCAGTCAAGGTGGAATAGATGGAAGGGGAGGCGGGTCGGATGGCGACGAATGCGGCGACGAGATCCGCGGCCGACCGTGCGGGGCCTGACGGGCCCGCGGATCATGCGGTGCGGACCGAGGCGCTCTGGAAGATCTATCCGCAGGAGCCCCGGCCGGTTGAGGCGGTGCGCGGGGTCGACCTCACGGTGGAACGCGGCGAGTTCGTGGCCATGGCGGGCCCGTCGGGTTCCGGCAAGACCACGGTGCTGAACCTGCTGGGAGGCCTGACTCGTCCCACGCGCGGGAAGGTCTGGATCGACGGCCTGGAGCTTTCGGCGCTGCCGGACCGGAAGCTGGCCGCGGTGCGGCAGAACCACATCGGCTTCGTCTTCCAGTCCTACAACCTCCTGCCCATGCTGACCGCCCTGGAGAACGCCGAATTCACGCTGATGCTTCAGGGCGTGCCCGCGCGCGAGCGGCGCGAACGCGTGCTCCGGCTGTTCCACGAGATCGGGCTGGAAGGGATGGAACACCGGCGGCCCTTCAAACTGTCCGGTGGCCAGCAGCAGCGGGTTGCGGTGGCGCGGGCGGTGCTCGGGGCGCCGGCGCTGGTGCTCGCCGACGAACCCACGGCCAACCTGGATTCGACCACCGCCGAGGCGCTCCTCGACGTGATGCAGCAGCTCAACCGCGACAAGGGCACCACGTTCGTCTTCTCGACCCACGACCCCCGGGTGATGAAGCGCGCGGGTCGCCTGATCCGGCTGGTGGACGGACGGATCGCGGAGGATGTGGTGCGGGGTGGGGGGTAGCCGGCGGCTGAGCCCGACGCGATCGGCCGCAGAGCGGCCAAAGACGGCGTGCGGGCCTTCACCGGAAGCTCGCTCGCTGCTCGTTTTTCTCCGGCTTTTCGCCGCTCTCTGGCTCTCCCCCGGTACCGTTGCCGCCCAGCAGCCCGGTCTCTCCGGATACTACCTGAACCTCGCCACGCATGTGCAGGAGAGCGTGCTCGGGCCGGCGGGCGCGTCGGACGTGCAGCGCCTGCGCCTCATGTGGAACGCCTCGCCCGGGCCGGTGCGCCTGGAGGCCGCCTACGAGCAAACCCTGACGTTACGTCAGGCCGGCTCGCCCGGAGCGCAGCTCTTCACCACGGCCGGGACGGTCTCCGGAGGCGACTGGTTCTCGCTGGGCGGGGAAATCGAGTCCGGCGAGCGCGCCGAGTGGCGGCACCGGTTCGACCGGCTGAACCTGCGCCTCGACCTGGGCGGCAGCGCGGACCTCACCGTTGGCCGGCAGCCGGTGTCGTGGGCCACCACCCTCGTGCTCACCCCCGCCGACCCCTTCTCCCCCTTCGACCCGGCCGATCCCTTCCGCGAGTACCGCATCGGGGTGGACGCCGCGCGCCTCCGCTACTACCGCGGGGCGTTCACCCAGTTCGAGGTCGTCGCCCGCCCCGCCCGCATCGGCGAACGCGAGACCCTCACCCTGCTCGGGCGCGCGAGCACCAACGCCACGGGCTGGGATGTGGGGGGATGGGCGGGCGTGGTCCACGACACCTTCGGCGCGGCGGCCTTCCTGAGCGGGGCGGTGGGGCTGTGGGCGCTCAGGGCGGAAGCGGCCGTGCGTGACCTGGACGGCCGGACGTCGGTGCGCACCGCCATCGGGCTCGACCGCACCTTCCCGATCGCGGAACGCGACCTGTACATCGTCATCGAGTACCAGCACGACGGCATGGGCGCCACGTCCCCGGACGAGCTGCTCGCCGCCGCGACCGGCCGCGCCTTCGCCCAGAGCGAGATGCAGGTCCTCGGCCGCGACACGGGCGTGCTGCAGCTCTCCTACCCGCTGCACCCGCTGGTATCGGCGAGCGCCCTCTGGCTGGGCAGCCTGCGCGACGGATCGTTCCTGGTGTCCCCCGGGCTGGGCTACTCGGCGACGGAGAGTCTGGGGCTCCGGCTGGGAGCGTTTTTCGGCCTCGGCGACGAGCCGGTGGCCAGCGGTCCCACATGGACGCTCACATCCGAGTACGGCGCCCTGCCCCGAGTGCTGTTCGTGTCGGCGAACTGGTTCTTCTAGCGCGATGAATCCCCGGGGGGCACATCGAGGCGACCGCAACACCACACTTCCACCTGACGGTCCATCAGGTTCTGCACCTTCTTCAGAGATTCCTCATACCGGGCACCGTAGTGCTCCGACGCGGTGTGAAGACAGCGGGCGCACGTGGCTTCACTCACACTGCTCGTATGGAGATCCCTGCCGTTCCCGGAACACCAGGTCTTCGTCGCATCATGGGGATCCCGCAAGAGGTGCACCGTGTCCGCTCCCCTGGGGTTCATGCTGTCCTCCTCCGGCCCAATCGGAGGCCGCAAAGGGAGCCCCATTCGCATCCATATGCGCCCCAATCCCGGGACGTATATGGGCCCATTCGAATGGAGCCTGTTGCGGTCTCGTGACCCGGGCTGCCGCACGGTCGTACAATCGCGGTATGGTCGTTGGCCACATGCGTGGCGCCTCTGTCCTAATGGTGTTGTTGTACCTTAAAGATAGCCATTCTGGTATGGACGTAGTGTGTACACGGGCAGTATTTTCCATGTTGAAATCATGTATTGGTCGAGATTCCACCATGTGAAAGCCGCGCGCGGAAACCGGGGCGGAGCACGACGGCGGTTTTGCGCTCGCGGCCCGGAGACAACCCTTGAACGATCTCAACAGACTCAGAGGGGAGAACACTGCGTTGCGGGACCGGCTCTCCCGGCTGACGGCCGCCATCCTGCGCATCAGTTCGAGTCTCGACCCGGCCACCGTGCTTCAGGAGTCCGTCGACAGCGCCCGCGCACTGACCGGCACCCGTAAGGGTGTTATTACGACGATCGACGAGCGCGGACACCTTCGAGACATCCACACCTCCGGCTTTTCTCCCGAGCAACTCCGGATGATGATGGGGTGGCCCGACGGAACGTGGCTCTTCGAGCACCTTCGGGACCGTCCGAAACCTTTCCGGTTGGCGGACTTTCCCGGCTACCTGAGTTCGCTCCGCCTGGCCCCGGCCCCCTGGGCTTCGAGAACGCTGCAGGGCGCTCCGATGCACCACCGAGGGGATCGTCTCGGCCACTTCTTCCTCGGCGACAAGAAGGACGGCGCGCCATTCACGGCCGAGGACGAGGAGATCCTGCTGCTGTTCGCTTCACAAGCGGCGGCGGCGATCGCGAACGCGCGCGCGCACCGCGTTGTCGAGCGAGCGCGGGCCGACCTCGAGGCCCTGGTCGAGACCTCGCCGGTCGGCGTTGTGGTGTTCGACGCCCGAACCGGTCGTGTGGCGTCGATCAACCGCGAGGCAAAGCGCATCGTTGAGGGGATCCGCGCTCCGGGCTGCCCGTCGGAGCAACTCCTGGAAGACCTGACGATGCGGCACGGTGACGGGCCCGACTTCTCGCTCGCGGATCTGCCCCTGGCGCGGCACCTTGAGGGCGCCACGACCGTGCGCGCCGAGGAAGTCGAGCTTTCGGTGCCTGACGGGCGGACCGTCCGGACGCTCATCAGCGTGACGCCGATCCATTCCGGGTCGGAAGAACTCGTATCGGTCGTCGTCACCATGCAGAACCTGGGCGCGTTCGAAGAACTGGAGCGCCAGCGGGCGGAGTTCATCGGCATGGTGAGCCACGAACTCCGAGCCCCGCTTACCTCCATCAAGGGTTCGACCGCCACCGTGCTCGATACGTCCTCCGCCCCTTCCCAGGCCGAGATGATGCAATTCTTCCGCCTCATCGACCGGCAGGCCAATCATATGACAGGTCTCATCGCAGACCTGCTGGACGCCGGGGGCATCGAGGCGGGCACACTCACCGTCACGCCAGAACCCTCGCACGTGGCTTCGCTCGTGGACCGGGCCCGGACCACCTTCCTGAGCGGTGGAGCTCGGCATCCTGTCCTCGTCGACCTCCCGCCCGTCCTGCCGCGGGTGATGGCCGACCCCGAGCGCATCGTCCAGGTGCTGAAAAACCTCTTCTCCAACGCGGCAATTCGCGCTCCCGAGTCGTCTCCGATCCTGGTCGAAGCGGCGCGCGATGGCGTGCACGTGGCCATCTCGGTTTCGGACGAGGGAAAGGGATTCCCGCCCGACCGGCTCCCGCACCTGTTCCGGAAGCGCGCGGGCCTCACAGGAGGCACCGGGCTCGGCCTGGCGATCTGCAAGGGGCTCGTGGAGGCACATGGCGGCCGGATCCAGGTGGAGAGCGGGGGGTCGGGCCTCGGCGCGCGGTTCACTTTTTCTCTCCCCGCCGCCGGGGAGACGACAGCCGTCTCCTTCCGCAGTCCCGAGCCCCCGATGCGGAACGAGCGCGAGCACACGCGTGTCCTCGTGGTCGACGACGATCCGCTTATGCTGCGCTTCGTTCGCGACGCTCTCTCGAAGGCGGGTTATGCCCCGCTCATGACAGACGACCCGCGGGAACTGTCGCGCCTGATCCGGACCGAGAAGCCCGAGCTCGTCCTTCTCGACCTCATCCTGCCCGGGACCGACGGGATCAAGCTGATGGAGCAGATCCCCATGCTTGCCGATCTTCCCGTAATCTTCATCTCCGGCTACCGCAGGGACGAAACCATCGCGAAGGCGCTCGAACTCGGGGCGGCGGACTACATGGTCAAGCCGTTTTCGCCGACCGAACTCGTGGCCAGAGTCCAGGCGACCCTGCGGCGCCTGTCCCAACCGGAGTCAATCGAGCTTGGCGACCTCTGCATCCGCTACGATCAACGGCAGGTGACGCTGGCCGGCCGCGCTGTCGAGCTGACCGCTATGGAATACGAGGTATTGCGCGTGCTCTCGCGCAACGCCGGACGTGTGACGGCTTACGACGAGTTGCTGCGCCAGGTGTGGGGCCGGCGCGGCGGGGGCGACCCCGGGCCGGTACGCACCGTTGTGAAAAAGCTCCGTCACAAGCTCGGAGACGACGCGTCCAAACCGGCCTACATTCGCACGCACCGCGGTGTCGGCTACCGTATGGTCGAGCCTGGTTCGTGACGCCCCCTCGGCGTTCTTCCCGCCGAGCCCGTCAGCGAGGGCTTCCGCGACCGGGCAGCGTCAGCCAGCGCCCGACCCGCTCCATGTACGCCACATACTCCTCCCCGAACTCCTGCGTGAGGCGGGGCTCCTCGTACAGCCGGATGAACAGCGAGAAGAAGACGAAGATCGCGGCGCCGTAGGCCCAAAGGACCGGCGCGCCGTAGAGAATGGCCCAGCCGGCGACCGCGCTCAGCACCGCCACGTACATGGGATTGCGCGTGTAGCGGTAGAACCCCCGGGTCACCAGCCGCCCTGGCGCGTCGGTGATCGCGGGCGTTCCCCGCCCGAACGACGCGAAGTCCCACGCGGAGCGCAGGTAGACGAGGGCGCCGAGCGCGAGGAGCAGGAAGGCGAGGACGCGCGTGGCGCCGCCCCCAGCCGCCCGGTCCCCCGCGATGAGCAGCGGGATGAGCACCGCGACGCTGCCGGGCACCACCAGCGTGAACAGGGCCGTCTTCAGAAAGGGGCTCATGTCGTGCCTCCCGTTCAGGTCTCCGCCGACACCTGCCGGCATTGCTCCCGTACGAGGCCGCGGCCCGCCCGATATTGCACGAGACCCGCGAGTCGACGTAAAGAAGAGGGTCGATCGGACGTCGTCGCATGCGAGTCGACGCGCGATCCGCGGGACCGGCCACCCTCAGACACATGAAGGCCCCATGAACCATCCCGGCAACCCCTCCCTTCCCGTCGTCACCCGCTCGGTCACCGTCCGCGACTTCGTGGTCTTCCAGGCCAAGCTGGCGCTCGACGGGGTCAAGGATGCGGTCATGATCAGCCTGTCCATCGTCGCGGTCGTCATCGACCTGATCGCCGGGGGCGGCAGGCGTCCGCGCCGATTCTACGCCGTCATCCGCCTGTGCTCGCGCTTCGACCGGTGGCTCAGGCTGCACAGCGCGAAGGGGTTCGACGAGACGGGAGAGCGGCTGTGGCCGGATCTGCCGGGCGGCGAGGCTCGTGAAGGGCGACGCATCCTGGGATCCGACGCCGACACGCTGATCGAGAAGGTCGAGGAGCTGGCGCGGCGCGAGAGCAAGTCCGCGGAGCGCTGGCTGGACGATGCGATCGAGCGGCGGCGGGCCGGGGGGCGCACGCGCAAGGCCCCGGGCCGGGGAACCCCGGACTACGACCGCGACCTCGAGGACTTCGACCGCGACCTCAGGTCGGGCGGGCGCTGAGGGACCTGCGTTCCCATCTCCACATCTCTGGCGCACATCCCCTCATCGGGGCAGTTTGCGAGGAGAATTCGGACTCGCTTCACGAGGAGCACTCGGACTCACTTCAGGAGACTGCGCCATGACCCGGAACCACCTTCGCTTCGTCCTCGCCTGCGTCTGTAGCACCGCGCCGGTCCTGCTCGCCCTGGCGCCGGCGCCCCTCTCCGCCCAACACGACGAGCACGGACCAGGTCCGGCTCCCGACGGCGAGGAGGTCCTGCTCATTTCCTCGGCCCTCGGGCCGTACTCGCGCACCATCACCACCGGCTCCGAGGCAGCGCAGGCCTACTTCGTGCAGGGCATGCAGCTCATGTACGCCTTCACGCCCTCGGACGCGAACCGCTCCTTCAAGGAAGCTCAGCGCCACGATCCCGAGTGCGCGATGTGCTACTTCGGCGAAGCGTGGTCGCTGGGCCGCTATCTGAACGGCGCCATGCTGCCCGAGGACGCCCCCACCGCCTACGCCGCCATCCACAAGGCGAAGGAGCTGGCCGCACGGTCCGGCACCGAGATCGAGCGAGCCCTCATCGACGCGATGATCGTCCGCTACGCGCCCGAACACGAGGGCGACGAGCAGCGCCTGGAGCTGGACAAGGCGTACGCCGCCGCCATGGAGAAGGTGTGGGAGGCGCATCCCGGGGACCAGGAGGTGGGGACCTTCTACGGCGAGTCGCTCATGCTGCTCCAGCCCCGGCGCGGCTACTGGGACATCGAGAACCCCGAGGTGCAGAAGATCCACGCGGTGCTCGAACAGACGCTCGCGCTGAACATCGCCCACCCGGGCGCGTGCCATCTCTACGTCCACGCGACCGAACCCACCGCCCGTCCCGGCAAGGCGGAGGCGTGCGCGGACCATCTCGGCCAGTCGATTCCCGGCGCGAGCCACATCCAGCACATGCCGTCCCATACCTACAACCGGATCGGGCGCTGGCACGACGCGGTGATCGCCAACACGCACGCCTGGCACTCCGACCAGAAGGCCAACCACGACCTGGGCTTCGCCATCTACCCGTCGCACAACCTGCACATGCTGCTCTTCGCCGCCTCCATGGCGGGCGAGGGCGCGGTCGCCATGCAGGCCTCGCGCAACTACGGCAGGCTCGTGTCGGGCGGCAGCTTCTACGAGTCGCTCACCGGCGTCCGCTTCGGTCTCTGGGAGGACGTGCTCGCCATCGAGGAGCAGCCCGAGCAGCCCCTCTTCGCGGGCTTCTGGGACTTCGGGCGCGGCTTCGCCCATCTGCGCATGGAACGGCCCGACAGCGCCGCGTTCTACATGGAGCGGCTGAGGGAGGCGCGCGGCGAGCTCGAGGACGAGGCGCCCTTCCGCGGGCACTCGGCCGTCGATCTCATCACCGTCGTGGGCGGGATTCTCGAGGGCGAGATCCTTGCCGCCGAAGGCGATGTCGACGGGGCCGTGCGCGTGCTCGAGGAGGCGATCGAGGTCGAGGACGGCCTCCGCTACGACGAGCCCGAGCCCCTGAACTTCGCGGCGCGCCACTGGCTGGGCGCCATCCTGAACGACGCCGGACGCCACGCGGAGGCCGAAGAGGTGTTCCGCGCCGCGCTCGTGGACCATCCGCACAACGGCTGGTCGCTCTTCGGGCTGGAGCGGGCGCTGCGGGCCCAGGGCCGCGACGCGGACGCCGACGAGGTGCTGGCCGAGCGCATGGAGTACTGGGCCAACGCCGATGTCTGGCTGATGTCGGCGCGCTTCTAGATGCCGGCGCGTTTCCAGATGCCGGGGCGGTGCTGATGCCGGGGCGGGTCGCACTTCGGGCCGCCAGGACGCTCATCCCGTCGGGCAGGACGCGCATGTGGGCGCTCGTCCTGGCCACGATATGGACGGGCGCCCCGGCGGTCCTCGCGAGCCCGGCGAGCGCGCAGCGGTGGGGACGCGGCTGGGGCCGGCGCGCGCCCATGGCCAACCCGGGCGAGGCAGCCGAGTTCGGCTTCACCTTCTGCCGCATCGCCTACCGAAGCGTGCGCAACGAGGCTCTGGGGCAGGGCTGGCGCACCGACTACCCCAACTCGGACGCCAACTTCTCCCTGCGCTTTTCGCAGCTCACCACCAGCGCGGTCAGCCGCTCCGAGGACGGGGAGCCCTTCTACGCGGTCGTGTCCCTGGAGGACGATCAGATCTTCGAGTGTCCCTTCGTCTTCATGTCGGACGTGGGGACGGTCGGCTTCGACGCCGAAGAGATCGAGCGCCTGCGCACCTATCTCCTGAAGGGCGGCTTTCTCTACGTGGACGACTTCTGGGGCGAGCGCGCCTGGCAGCACTGGGAGCAGGTCATGCTGGAGGTGCTCCCCGATCACTTCATCCAGGACGTTCCGAGCGATCACCTGCTCCTGAACGGGCTCTACCAGGTCCGGAACGTGCCGCAGGTGCCCTCGATCCAGTACTGGTACCGGACGGGGCGCCAGGCGACCTCGGAGCGGGGGTTCGAGAGCGCCGAAGTACACTTCCGCGCGATCTTCGACGAGGACGGGCGGGCGATGGTGGTCATGACCCACAACACCGACATCGCGGACGGCTGGGAGCGCGAGGGCGAGGACGAGTCGTTCTTCTTCCGGTTCTCCCCGGAGTCGTACGCGCTCGGCATCAACATCGTGCTGTATGCGCTGACGCACTGATGATTACTGGTGATATCACTAGCATCTACTGATGATATGGTAGAGACCCGGCAACCCCAGGGTATTACGCTGCGAACGACGTGTCCCGCGGTGACGCCGGCACCGGCTGCCTCACTGCTCGTGGCGCTCGCCCTGGCCGCACCGCTCGCCATCGCCGCATCGCTCGCCCTGGCCGCACCGCTCGCCGGGCAGGAGACGGTGCGCCTGGTTGCCGAGCAGGTGGAAGCCGGGCGCGGGGTGTACGACCGCGCGTGCGCGGAATGCCACCGCGCCGACCTGAGCGGCGACTTCGAGGCGCCCGAGCTGGCGGGCCGGAACTTCCGAACCGCCTGGCGCGGCGCCGCGCTCGGCGAGCTGCTGGCCGTGGTGCGCGACATGCCCCCGGAGGAGCCCGGAACCCTGAGCGAGGCGCAGTACCTGGCGGTGACCGCCTTTCTGCTCTCGGCCAACGGGGCGGCCGCCGACCTGGGCGCGCTCGCCGACGAGCAGGCGATCGACGACGTGCTGGCAGGGGCGGGTGCGGCAGGCGCCGGAGCCGGGGGCGCGGGACGCGTCGGTCAGGCCGCCACCGACCCGGAGGCACCACCTGCGACCGGCGACCCCGCAGGCGAGGGCGTTCCCACCTCCCCGGCCGCCGGCCCGGAGGAGTTGGTGCGCGCCACCGGCCTCACCACCGTGGAGGGCAGCATCGGCCCTCTTCCGCCGGTGACCGACGCGATGTTGCGCGACCCGGATCCCGCCGACTGGCTCATGTACCGCCGCACCTACGACGCGTGGGGGTACAGCCCGCTCGACCAGATCCGGCGCGATAACGTTACCGACCTGGAGCTGGCGTGGGTGTGGGCCATGGCCGACGGGACCAGCCAGCCCACGCCGCTGGTGCTCGACGGGATCATGTTCCTCGCCAACCCGGGCAACGTCATCCAGGCGCTCGACGCCGCCACCGGCGACCTGCTGTGGGAGTACCGGCGCCAGTTCCCCGACCACATCCGTCCGGGCGGCTTCGACCAGCTGCGCAATCTGGCCCTCTACCAGGACAAGGTGTTCCTCGCCACGAAGGACGCGAGCGTGGTCGCCCTCGACGCGCGCACCGGCAAGACCGTGTGGGACACCCAGGTCGCCGATCCCCGCAAGGGCTACACCAACGTCGCCGGCCCCCTCGTGGTGGAGGGGCTGGTGGTCAACGGCATCAACGGGTGCGGGCGCTTCCACGAGGACAGCTGCTTCATCACCGCGCACGACGCCGACACCGGGGAGGAGGTGTGGCGGACCTTCACCATCGCGCGCCCGGGCGAGCCCGGCGGCGACACCTGGGGCGACCTGCCCCTCCACCTGCGGGGTGGCGGGGATGCGTGGACCACCGGCAGCTACGACCCGGCGCTCGGGCTCATCTACTGGGGGACGGCCCAGGCCAAGCCCTGGGTGCCCGCCAGCCGCGGGCTCAGCGCAGCCGACCCGGCGCTCTATACCAGTTCCACCCTCGCCATGAGGGTTGCCGACGGCTCGCTGGCCTGGTATCGCCAGCACGTCCCCGGAGAGGCGCTCGACCTCGACGAGGCCTTCGAGCAGCTGCTGGTCGACGTCGATAGCCGCAGGCTCCTCTTCGCCATCGGCAAGCACGGCATCTTCTGGAAGCTCGACCGGGAGACGGGCGAGTTCCTCGAGCACCGCGAGACCGTCTACCAGAACGTCTTCGACCACATCGACCCGAGGACCGGAGAGGTCACCTACCGCGCCGACATCATGAAGGCCGGCGTGGGCGAGTGGATCTCCGTGTGCCCCAGCACGGCGGGCGGTCACAACTGGCACGCGATGGCGTACAGCCCGGAGAACGGCCTGCTCGTCACCCCGCTCTCGCAGAGCTGCCTCGAGATCTCCGGCCGCGAGATCGCCATGGAGGTGGGTTCGGGCGGCACCGGCGCCGACCGCGACTGGGCCGAAATGCCCGGCACCGACGGCCGGCTGGGCAAGCTGGCCGCCTACGACGTGCGCACCCTCGAGGAAGTCTGGAGCGTCGAGCAGCGCGCCTCCTTCCTCACCGCGGCCCTCACCACCGGCGGCGGCCTCGCCTTCGCGGGCGACGTCGACCGCTACTTCCGCGCCTACGACGTCGCAACCGGCGAGGCGCTATGGGAAACCCGGCTGGGCACCTCCGTCCAGGGCTTCCCCGTGACCTTCTCCGTGCGCGGCGAACAGTACCTGGCCGTCAGCACCGGCCTCGGCGGCGGCAGCCCCCGCATCGTGCCCCGGCTGCTGGCCCCGGAGATCCGCCATCCGGCCTCCGGGAATGCGCTGTACGTCTTCAGGTTGCGGGATTGAGTCCGGGAATCGCGTCTCCAGCGACTCCTGCCTGCCTTCCCGCTCACCAGCTCAATTCCGGGTCTCCAGCGACTCCTCCATGGCTTCCCGGGCAGCCGCCTCGATCGACCAGGGAATGGCTGAGTCGGGATAGAGCGCGGCCCCGTTGGACATCGTGGCGTGTCCAATGCCTTGCGGGGCCCCGCGTTGGGCCGATGGGACAGGCGGCAGGTCTGCATCCACCTCCTCCGACTTCCTGCCTGCGCGAATCGGCTTTCTTCCCTTCCGCGCGTCCGCCCATCCTGGCGGCTTCGGCGCATCCGCCAGCATCCTTCCCCCGGGTGTGAAGAACAGCACCGTCCCATCACTGTTCACGGCGACCTTCACCCGACCCTCGTGAACCGCACGGTGATGCCGCCGGCAAAGCAGCAGCGTGTTCCGGAGGCTCGTCTCGCCCCCGTCGGCCCAGTGTTTCACGTGGTGCGCCTCGGTGAACCGGCAGCCGCAGCCGGGAAAGCGACATCCCCGGTCGCGCTCCTCCAGCGCCCGCCGGATGTGTGGTGGAATCGTGCGGGTCCGGCGCCCGACGTTGAGCACCTCCCCGTCCCTGGCATGGACCATCCCGACCACTGCGGCATCGCACGCCATGCGCCGCGAAGTTTCCGCAGAAACCCGGATCCCGTCCAGATCCGAGCGTCCGGGCTCGCCTTTCGCCGCCAGCGTCGCCGCATCGCAGTGAACCATGACCTGGTACCGCTCCGCCCGGGTGCCGGACTCGACGCGAGGCTGGGTTACCGGTCCCTTGCGGGTCCGGTTCCGGGGCTCGCCGTGGAATTGACCCTCGTCAGGGAGCTGAGGCTGCGAGCCGTCGTCGAGTTCGTCGCCGCAGAAGCCCGCCGCCAACGCCCGCTCCGCGAGCAGGCCGACGGCATCCGCCCGGCGCTGCTTCGGATCCGGGCGCGCGTCGCCGTCATGGCCATCGGGTGTGCCGGCGCCCGCACCGCACTCTCGCCTACCGGTGCCCGCACCGCACGCGCCGGTTTGCGCAGCCGCCCCGCCCTGGTTGCTACCGGCATCCGCCCCGCCCTCACGCCGGAACAGCGTATCCGACGCCGCCTCCACCGCTCGCATGAGCACGGCACCAACCTCCGGCTCGAGCCGTCCCTTCACCACGTACATCCCATCGCCGTCCACAAACATCGAAAACGTCCGGCTGCGATGCCGGGCCTGTTCGGCGGTCAACTCCTCGTCGCGCGACAGCATCTTCCACATGCGCAGCCTCCGCTCCAGCTTCGCGGCCGAACCGGCGCGCGCGTACTCAAGCAGCTCCGCCTCGCGCTCGGCAGTCGCGACACGGGTAAGCGCCCGGACCTTCGCGTATGAGATGGTCCCCTCCCGGAGAGCGTGGGCGGTCTGCGGCAGGCTCTCAAGCGCACGCGCCGTGCGGACCCTTTCCCGAGCCGGGCCAATCTTGATGCCGATCCTCCAGGCAAGCCATTCGGCGCAGGAGCCGTAGCCGCCGTCCTTCCATCCGCCCCGGCGGTCGAAGTCGGCGATGAGGGCCATCATTCGCGACTCGGCAGCGTTGATGCGCGCGGCCAGCTCCGCGATGCGCTCGCCCAGGAGATACAGTTCGTCATCGGCATCCTCGCCCGGGACGGGAGCCGGGGCGTCCTCGCCCGGGACGGGACTCGCGGCGTCCTCGCCGGAGACGGGACCCAGTGCGTCTTCGCCCGGGAAACCATCCGGGGCGTCTTCCAATCGGGATGCAACTGGTTCCCGCACCATCGCGGGCCACGGGGACGGCGCTCGGTCGGTATCATAACGGAAGTCGCAGGCTGCGGTCATCGTTTCTCCTAAGGCAATAAGTAATAATAAGTTACGTACAAATATAACACCGCCAAAAGCGGCTCCTCAGGATGGCCTGTAACGGCTGAAGTCGGGTCGGGAGACCCTGGGAAGTGGAAGCGGTGCACGAACGCTGCGAGGGGCCTCGCGAGACCCTGCTGACGGGGAACGACAGCCAGGTCCCGGACTTCGCCCAATCGCCGACTCGATAACCGTCAATGGCAGAATGGGACTACCGAATGCGAATTCGGCCACGGCCGCGAGGGGCCGGGGACCAAACCGAGCCGCCTGTTTCAGCGCCCCGATGGCGCAGGTGACCGCCTACCCCGAGCCCATCGATGGCGCAGGTAACCGCCTGGCCCGAGCCCATCGATGGCGCCGGTGACCGCCTGGCCCTCGACTACGGAAGCGGAGATCAAGTGGCTGGCAGAATGGGCGTCCAGAACACGAATCCGCGCAACCGTTCGGCCGACGCCGAGCCCCGGGCCTGGGCTGGTCCCCCGCTTCAGAACGGCGACGCCGCGATGAGGGATGACCCCGCCTCAGAACGGCCACAAGGCAGGGGATGACCCTCGCTTCAGAACGGCCACGCCGCCAGGTCGGCGCCAACGCGGACGAACGACTGCCTCGGCATGGTTCCCGACGGGCTGACGAACCCGGCCTCCGGCCGTGCTCCCGCCGCTCGAGTTTCCGCGAGAACGTCGTCCGCGGGAACGTCGTCCGCGGGAACGTCGTCCGCGGGAACGTCGTCCGCGGGCACGTCGTGTCCGCGGGACCGTCGTCCGTGGGACCGCCGGCCGCGGGAATGTCGTCCGCGGGCCGCTAGAACACCCTGTATGTCGCCGACAGCTTGACGCGGCGGCCCTTGGCGCTGTGGGTGAAGCCGTCGAAGGACTGTTCCCACTTCACGTAGGGCGGAGCGACATCGAGCAGATTAAGCAGCGACAGGGAGACGCCGAGCCCCCTCGAGGGACGCCAGAGCGCGGTCGCGTCCAGCGTCACGAAGCTGCCGATGTCCTCGTACTCGCTTCCCTCTTCGTCGTGGTCCTTGTAGGACGAGATGTAGTTGATGTACCCGACAACACTGTAGTCCGACCAGCCGTAGCTTCCGAACAGTCTCGCCTTCAGGCTCGGGAGGGGCGGAGCGATGGGGTTGTACTTGTTCAGGCGCCCGGCGCCTTCCGAATCAGGCGCGATGTCGACGCCGCCGACGTTTACCGCCTCGATCGAGTACTTGTTGGTGTACGTCGCCTCGAGTCCGGCGTTGAAGATGCCCTCTCCGGCCTGGGAACGAGCGTTCAGCTGAAAGTCGAAGCCGGAGGTCTTTACGCCGGGCCAGTTGATGAGGTCGACGTGGATGCGTTCGATGCCCGTGACGTCGCAGGTGCCGGTGCCGCGCCCGTCCGAACAGGTGACGTACTGCTTGATCGCGTCCCTGGCGCCGCCGCCCTCGTGGTATAGCCGGGTGATGGCGTTGTAGGGCACCACCGCAATCACGTCCTTGAAGTCGTAGCTCCAGTAGTCGGCGGTGAACTGAACCGGTACGAAGCCCGATTCGTCGGCGATCGACAGGACGAAGCCGGCGTTGTAGGTGAACGCCTGCTCGGGCGCGAGGTCCTCGCTCCCGTAGGTGTCGACCGCCTTGTAGACGCCCGCCTCGTTCACGTACGCGAGCGCGGTCGTGCGGTCCTCGTTCAGGTCGTCGACCGAGGGCGTGCGGAAGGTCGTCTGCAGCGAGCCGCGCAGCGCGAACTGGTCGGTGATGTCGTAGCGAATCGCCATCTTCGGGTTGAAGCTGCTGGCAACGTTGTAGAACTCGTAGTTGGCGGCTAGCTGCATGTGCAGGCGCTCGTCCGCCAGGTGCAGGGGGAGCTCGCCGAAGAACCGATGCACCGTCTGACTGGCGGCGTAGGGATAGACCCCGGTGGTGAATGTGAACGGGCCGGCCTTCTCCAGGCAGGCGCGGCTGCCGAGCACCGAGCACGGGTTCTGGTTCAGGTTGCCGGCTGCGTTCGGGTTCGCCGAGACGTCGAACCAGCGGAACTGGTATCCCAAAGCGTAGTTCTCGGCCGCGCCGCTGCTTCCCGTGAAGGTCGCGTCGGCGACCAGCATGTCGGCGGCACTCTCGACATCGACCTCTTCGTTGATCCAGGCGAGCAGCTCGGGGTCGTTCGCCAGCCCCGGTGAGAAGTCGGGGTTGGCCTCGTTGACGAAACGCGCGCCCGGTTGCTGGGAGTACTGGAGGGCGTTGCTGAACGGATTGTAGAACTGGCAGTTGCCCTGCCCCGCCATGCTTCCCCCGGTCGGCCCCAGCGCCATGCCCGAGGGCGAGCTGGGATCCGCGACCACATCCACCCCGCAGTCGGGTCCGCCGTAGCCGCGGAAGGCGAGGAACTTGCGGTAGGCGTATTCGGCGGGCTGGTTCACGTTACCCGAAGAACTGGAGTAGCTGAGGGCGATGTTCAGCCGGTTGTCGTGGCCCTCCAGAAAGTCCACGCCGGCGTCCAGGGAGGCGGACACCCGCTGGGTCCGCGAATTCCGCTCGAGCGTCCGGCCGGGCCCGGAGTGCCCCACCAGCCGTCCGAAGAAGTACCAGTCGTTCTGCAGGCACTCGGCGCTGGACATGAACCCCGCGCTGGCTGCGTGCTGCCCGCAGAAGGCCTGCCGCCCGGGGTTCTCCGAGGGGACGACCTGCAGCCCGTCGTAGGGGCTGATGGGCGGGAACGAAGGCGTCGTCACCCAGGCCGGCGTCGATGCCTCGGCCCAGAGGCCCTCGATGTGGTAGCTGGAGTTGTCACCGACCTCCCCGTTGATTTCGGCGAAGGCGCGGAAGTGGTTGTTCTGCTCCAGCAGGTTGTCCCAGGGCTGGTAGCGGAACCGGCACGTGTAGGTTTCGAGGTAGCCGCCGAAGTCGAGGCAGCGCGGATCGATGAAGATGTCGTCGTCCGAGAAGTGCGCGCCCGACAGGGTTGCAACCAGGTCTTCGGCGCTCTCCATGCCCGTCGTATGTGGCGTGAGGAATGCGCCCGGGTTGCCGGTCCAGGACCATGCGCCGGCGCCCGCCTCGTAGTCGTGCAGCGCCCAGTCCCGCTCCTCCGGAGTCAGCTGCTGGCGGGTCAGCCATTCGGCGGACAGAACCGCGTGCGCGCGCTCGCCCAGCCGCCGTCCCACGATCCCTCCCACGTTGGTGTCGCCCGCGCCGGCGAAGTACTCGTGCGAGGCGGTCACCTCCGTCCCCTCGAACTCGCCGCGGGTGAGAAAGTTGGCGACCCCGGCCACGGCGTCCGATCCGTAGATGGCGGACGCGCCCTCCTTCAGGACCTCGATGCGGTCGATGGCGATGGACGGAAAGGAGTTGATGTCGACATACCGTCCGCCGATGAGGCGGGCCGGGAGATAGACCTGGCGCCGGCCGTTCAGCAGCACGAGAGTCCGCGACGCCCCCAGCCCGCGCAGGTTCACGTTGGCCACGGTCTCCGGGACGGCGGCGACTTCGTTGGCGTTGTACCAGCTCTGCCGCTCGCCGACCACTCCGTGGCTGACGCCGAGCGCCTTGAAGAACTCGGTCACGAGCGGGAAGCCTTGTTCCTCCAGCTTGCGGCGGGCCGCCACCGCCACCGAGTAGGGCAGCTCCGTGGCCGCGGTCTCCGCGCTGGTGCCGGTCACCACCACCTCGTCGAGCTCGAGGGCGGTGAAGCTCAGCCGCAGGTCGACGGTGGTGGCCTCCCCGGGAGCCACGGTGACCCCTTCGGTCGCCGCCAGGTAGCCGAGGATGTTGGTGGAGAGCTGGTGCGCTCCGGCCGGCACGTCCTGGATCGAGTACCGCCCCTCCTCGTCCGTTACCCCCCCGATGCCCAGCGCCTCGATGAAGACCTGTACGCCCGCGATGGGCTCGTCGTCGGCGTCGTCGACAACGGTTCCCTCGATGGTGCCGGGGGCTTGCCCCAGGGCCGGACTTGCGGATAGAGCGGCCAACAGCGCCGGTACGCACCACACACGCGAAAATCGTGAGAACCACCTGTCCATTCCCGGCCTCCTCCGTCTCGGAGCGATGTCACATCTCGCCTTGGAGCGACGTTCGCTGCCCCGCAACGATGTCCTGGCCTGGACTGGCGAGCTTCACGCTCGGTTACGGGAATGTCGCAAACAAACGCCGATTTCGTCGCTATTTAAACACAAGATAGTGCCCCGCGCCGTGGAGGGCACTAGGGCGCCGGTAAGCTCCTCGTGCAGCTGGTACCACTACCGGTTGGCTTCGATCACCACCCGTTCCAGGGATTCGCGGGCGACGCCGAGCTCGACTTCGCCGGGGGGCAGGCCGTTCAGCTGCAGGATGTAGGCGATGACGTCGGCGTACTGCTGAGGAGGGAGCGAACCCGGCTGGTCTTCCGGCATGAGCGAGTAGATGTCGTCGTAGAGCGCCGCCACGCTGGCGCCGGCCCAGGAGCGGATGAAGGCGCCGACGAATTCCTCGTCGTCGTGGCACTCGCGGCAGACGGCCTCGGTGACCTCGGCGCCGCGCAACGCCTGCTCTTCGGTGTAGACGCCGTCGAGGGTGGTGAGCCTCTCTTCGGTCTGGGCGAATGCGGGACGGAACGCCCCCAGGCAGAGCAGCGCCGTGGCTGCAACGAGTACTCCGGTCCGTTTCATATCTCGCCCCCGCGATGCTCGATGTTGATTCAGCACAGAATTTTAACGTCGTATCGCGGGCTCCTGCCGGTCAAGGCTCGCCGGCCGGGTCTCCCGCTCCGTTCAACCCGGCCGGCCACTCCGGTTCATGCGCCCGGTCGAAACGACCATCAAGGCGGCCCGTAAACGGAAACTGATTAGTATTGTCGTCACGCTGAAGGCCGGCTCGGATCCCGGGGACCGGCACGCCATCCATGACCGGAGAGGGGCTCCCTTGGAAATCGCGGTCCTGTCCTCGGCGTTCGCGGCCTCCGTGGCCAGCGGGCTGGTGCCGTTCGTGAACGCGGAAGTGGTAGTGGCGGCGGCGGCTGTCGCGGTGCCCGGGCCCCAGGTATGGCTGGTGGTCACGGTGTGTTCGCTGGGCCAGATGATCGCCAAGGCCGCGCTCTACGCGTTGGCCCGCTGGCTGCCCCAGAAGCTGCCGGCCCGGGCGACGCGCCACCTCGAGCGGGCTTCCGAAAAGACCAGGCGACTCGAGCAGGCCGGATGGACGCTGATTCTGGTCAGCGCATTCGTGGGGCTGCCGCCCTTCTACGTGATCTCGCTGGCGGCGGGTATCGTGCGCACCAACTTCGCCGCATTCCTGGCGCTGGGCTTCGCGGGCCGCTGGGCACGATTCGCCATCCTGGCGTACGGGGCGGCCGCCGCGGGCGGGGCGATCCAGGGGGGAATGTGAGCGCCTCGGCGGACATGGAGCGGGCGCGACGGCTCGTGCGGGGGGCGGGGCGGGTGGTCGCGCTCACCGGCGCGGGCATCTCGGCCGAGTCGGGCGTGCCCACCTTCCGCGACGCGGGCGGGCTGTGGCGCAACTTCCGGCCGGAGGAACTCGCCACCCCGCAGGCGTTCGCGCGCGACCCGCGCACCGCGTGGGAGTGGTACGACTGGCGACGATCGGTGCTGGCCGGGTGCGCTCCCAACCCCGGGCACCGCGCGCTGGCGCGCTTCTTCCTCGGGCGCGGCGCGGCCGGGCTGGTGACCCAGAACGTGGACGGGCTGCACACCCGCGCGGCGCTGGAGGCGGCGGCGGGGCGGGCGGGGCCGGAGTCGGGACAGGCGGAGGCGGCGGCGGGCCCGGCGGAGGCGGCTAGAGCGGCGCTTCCGGTCGAGCTGCACGGGGCGGTCGGGCGGGACCGCTGCAACCGCTGCGAGGCGCGCTTCCCCGCCGAGCCCCTGGGCGACGCACTGCCCCGGTGCGACTCATGCGGTGGCCTGCGCCGCCCGGATGTGGTGCTCTTCGGCGAGTCGCTGGAGGGGGACGTGCTGGCCCGCGCCTATTCGTTGGCCGAGCGCGCCGACCTTTGCCTGGTGGTGGGCACCAGCGCGGTGGTGTACCCGGCGGCGGCGATCCCGCTGGCGACTCTGGAGGCCGGTGGCAGCCTCATCGAAGTGAACCTGGAGGACACCCCGCTCACGCGATCCGCCACGGTGGCGCTGCGGGGGGCGGCGGGGGAGGTGCTCCCGGCCCTGCTGGACTGAGAGCACCTCCGGCGCGCCGGGCCGGGATGGTATGACGGGTGAGGAGCGCGTGGCCCTCAGAACACCCGGTTGAGGAATCCCTTTCCGCTTGGGGCCGCTAACCCTAACGGCGACCCGGGATCAGAGAGCGCCGCAGCGGTCCTTCGCCCACAACCCGGGGTGGTGACGCACCCACGACCCGGGGCGATGCCTCCCGGACCGGGCCGGAATCCTTCGTCACGTCCATGGGGACCAGCGTGCGGTATCTGTCCGCACCGGCGGTGGCGGAGCCGCCTTCGGTGGGCACGCCGTTGACCTCGATCCAGTCGAGGAGGCTTGGAGCGGTGAGCGCCGGGTCGAAAGTCCACAGGTGCACTTGCGTGATGTCCACAATCGCGTCGCCGAAACTCAGTCTGCCCGTGGAAGCGGAGAAGAGCAATTCTTCTCCCGCCAAGGCCTGGAAAAGCCCGTCCTGCACCCTGACCGTGATGTCCGTGAACTCGCCGGGACCGTCATTGACGGCATCCGAGATTCCGCGGAAGGCAATTCCGTCGCCGGAGATGTAGTACCAGTCTGGCTCCCGACCTTCCGGCTCGAAGTATACCTGAAGCCCGTAGTTGATCGTCTCCGTATCACCGCCTCCAAAGTCCAAGACCCTGGTGCCGATGAGGATTCGGAAGACCTGAGTGCTCCGCTCGCCGGGGTCCGCCACCACGAAGACCAATGCGGTTTGTATCGTGTCGGCCTGACGACCCAAGCGAACCTGGGCCTCCCAGGAGGTGATCGGCGTCTCGAATTCACGTCCGACGATTCCCCAGACACTGTCCGCCGTATTGGTCACCCTCAGAATGCCCTCCGAGACCTCGCCCTCTGAGTTGTCGAACTCCCAATCTTCGAGGCTACTCTCATCGTCGAAATCGTCGCGGAAGATCAGGGCTGCCCCGGGAATGACGATTACGTTGAAGGACACCGATGCCGACAGACCTCCCGGATCGGTCGCGGTAACGGTCCCCGTCGCCGACCCCAACGCGACGGTAGCTACGGTGAGCACGCTGCCCGTCACGGACACGGTAGCCACGCTCGGATCTGACGACTCCGCCTCGTAGCTCAGTTGGTCCCCGTCCGGATCCACGAAGAGCGGCGTGTCATCCTCCAGTTCGAGCGTCCCTGACCACCCCGCCGACCGCGTGATTTCGCCGATCGTTCTTCGCGCTTCAGGGGCCTGGTTTACCCGCTCGATCACCGTGACGGTACCGTTCAGCGAAGCCGTCAGGCCGTACGGATCCGTCGCCGTGACCGTCACCGTGGCTGTCCCGATGGCCACCGCGGTTACCGTCAGCGTCGCGCCCGATACGGAGACGGTCGCCACTCCGGCGTCGTCCGATTCCGCCTCGTAGGTCAGTGCCTGTCCGTTCGGGTCGGTGAAGTACTGGGCGATATTCACCGTCTCGGAATTGCGCTCCTGAATGCTCTGAGAGGAAAGCGAGTCCCGAGTGGCTTCGGGCGGCAGGTTGGGTTCGACCGTCACGGGTACGCTGAGGGAGCCGGACAGGCCGTCCGGGTCGGTCGCCGTGACCGTGAGCGTCGTCGATCCGGCACCCACCGCTGCGGCGGACACCACGGCGCCTGCCACGGTCACCGTGGCCACGGACGCGTTGGCGCTGGTCGCGGCGTAGGTCAGCGCGTCGCCGTCCGGGTCGGTGAAGAACGGCGACATGTCGACGTTAAGGGTGTCGCCCACGATGGCAGTCTGCGCGGGCGCGACCGGCACGGCCGGCACCGGCGCCCGGTTGGGCTCCATCACCGTCACGTTGGCGCCGGCCGCGACGGAGAGCCCCGCGGGGTCGCGGGCGGTCACGGTGACCGTGGCGCTGCCGGCGGCCACGGCCGAGATGGTCAGGTCGGTGCCCGACAGCGCGACGCTCGCCACGCCCGCGTTGGAGGAGATCGCGGTAAAGGTAAGGGGATCGCCGTCGGGGTCGCTGAAGAGACCGCCCACGCTCACCGTAACCGACTCGCCCGCCGTCATGTTCTGGGCCGGAATCGAGCCCGACGCCGCCGGCGGGCGGTTGGGCTGGGGCGCCGGCTCGGGGTCGGTTGTGCCTCCGTCTCCGCCGCAGGCGGCGGCCCAGATCACGGCCAGCAGAGCCAGCGGACGGACGAAGCGTCCCCGGAGAACGCCGGACGGCTGAACACCCGAATGAGTTGGGACACGTGAGCCTGTCATCACCGCATGCCTTGTTGGAGTGGCTGGAAGTTCTCGTTCATGCCGGCAAAGCCGGCGGTCCGGGTGCAACATCGTGGCAGCGTCCCTGAAAAGGGAAGCGGTTGTCGTCCAGCGCGATCGCACGCCCGAGCGACGTCATCCGCACATCCGGCCAGCGTCATCGCACACCCGGCCAGCGTGGCCGCGCACCCCGCCGGCGTCACCGCGCACCCGGGCGGTCACCCGCCAAACGGGGCATCCCCGCCGGCGCAGCCGTTGCGGCGCTTGCGGTTGCGGCCCCCGCCGTGTGCGTCCCGCTTACCTCCACCCAGTCGAAGAGGGCGGTTCTCGCCTCGGCCCCGTCCAGGGGGAAGACCCACAAGCCGATCGCGGTCAGGCGAGTCGGATGGTCGCTGCCCAGGGTGACCGCGAAGAGCTCCGTCTCGCCGGCCCACGCACGCAGTTCGCCGTCATCCAGCGAAGCGGCGATCTCGGTAAACTCGCCGGCACCGTCGTGAATGGCATCCGAGACCCCGTAGGCGCCCTCGATGACCACCCAGCGGTTCTCCGGGGGCCAACGTGACCGGTCCAGGGTGTAGAAGCGGTAGTTGGTATCGCTCCCGCCGACCGCGACGCCGGATCCGACATCGAGCGCGTACCACGCGTAACGCTCGTGCCCGGTAGCGAAGATCACCGACGCGACCACGCTGTCCGTCTGCGTGCGCCCCACGCGGGCGCGCACCTCCCAGAAGTTGATCGGCGCCTCAAGGTTGCGATTCGCGCGGCCGGCGATGCCGCGTTCGAGATTGGTGAGCGCCAGGACACCCTCGGACAGCACCGTGTCCGCTTGTTCGACGCCCCATGCCTCCAAGCCCGAATCGAAGTCCTCCCGGAAGCCGAGGGTCGGACCGGGGACGACCGTTACGGCAACTTCGTGCGCCGCCGTCAGGCCGCCGGGATCGGTGGCCGTCAACATCAGCGTCGTCGTGCCCGCCGCCACGCCCGCGATCGACATCGTCAGGCCGGACACCGAAGCCAGGACTACGCGCGGGTTTGAAGACGAGGCCTGGTAGCTGAGCGCGCCCCCGTCCGGGTCGTCGAAGTACGAGGAAACCTCCAGCGGGACCGTCTCGCCGGAGGCCAGGTTCACCGCCGGAATCGAGCCCGTCGCCACCGGCGGCCGGTTCGTCCGCACCGTGACGCCGGTGCTCTGGGTGGCCGCGAGCCCGCCCGGATCGCGGGCCGTCAGAGTCAGAATCGCCCTCCCCGAGGACACCGCCGTGACCGCCACCAGGGTTCCGGAGACCGCGACCCGCGCGGACGCCGCGTCCGTCCTCGCCTCGTAGCTCAGGCTGTCTCCGTCGGGGTCGGTGAAGTAGGGGGACACCTCCACCAGCACCACCTGCCCCTCGACCAGGGTCAGGGAGGGGATGGACGCCGCGGCCACCGGCGCCCGGTTCCGGTCCGCGAGGGTGGGCCCGGTCGTGCCCGGACGACAGCTGGCGGTTCCCAGGACCAGCAACAGGACCACGGGGGCGCGGGCCTTCGTCACGACCCGGCGAAGCAAATCCTGACGAGGGCCGGAGACGCCACGGACGCCGGACGGCGCCGGCGTCAGGATCGGGCTCGTCAAGTCACGGTTCCGGGTTCCGATCTCACCCGGGAAGCGCTCGGCCTCAGGGATCTCCCTCACCCTCCCTGCACGTACTCCGCCACCGCCCGGTGGGTCGCGTACCAGACGTCGCCACGGGCGTTGATGTGCTCGATGAGGCCTTCCAGGATGAGGATGCGGGAGCGGTGGCCGATGTAGTGCGGGTGCATGGTGAGCACAAGCATGGTGCCCTCCTCCCAGGCGCGGTCAAACTCGTCGATGTAGACCTGGAGGACGTCGCGGGGGGCGCTGTAGCTGTTGCCCCGCGGATTCAGGAGGGGCGCGTCGTCCAGGATCCACTCCACGGGCAGCTCGATCAGGCCGGTCGGCTCCCCGTTCGCGACGATCTCGTAGGGCCGGTCGTCGGCCATCAACGAACTGTCGTAGAGAAAGTCCATGTCGAGGATGATGTCGAGGGTGTTGGGGCTGAAGTTCCACGACGGGGCCCGGTAGCCGACCGGACGCTCGCCGGTGACCTCTGTGTAATACGCGACCGCGCGCTCCAGCAGGGCCCGCTCCTCGTCGGCCTCGAGCAGCGAGTTGGTCTCGTGGATCCAGCCGTGAATGGCGATTTCGTGGTGGCCGGCAGCCTGAATCGCGTCCAGCATCTCCGGGTTGAACTGCATGCTCATCGCGGGGATGAAGAAGGATGCGGGGATGTCGTGCTCGTCGAGGACCTCGAGCACCCGCGGGAGCGCGCGGCGTGCGCCGTACTCGCCCTGGGACAGGCCGCCGATGGTGGGTTGCCCGTTGCGGATGGGGATGGTTTCGTTGTCCACGTCGAAGGAGAGCAGCACCGCGGCGCGGGCACCGCCCGGCCAGCTTGCGGGCGTCAGGTCGCGTCCGGCCCTTACCGCGTTGACGGTCGCGAAGACGCGTTCGTCGCTCCATCGCCAGCCCGGCTCGTCGTCGGCCTGGGGCGACTGGGCGGCGTCCGCGGTGCCGGCGCCGGGCGCGCAGGAGGAGAGGATGACGGCGAAGGCCGCGACGGCGAGGAAGGTCGGATGCGGGTTCATGAATGCTCCCGGGTTCGGGTTCCGGTCGGGGGGCGGAATCGCAACAATACGGATTCGGTATGGAGCGTAACAGTATGCGAGTGAGGCGCGGGCACATGAGGCGGAGGATGGCAGCCATGGAGCTTGTGCCCGGGATCCGGACAGGGAAAGCCGCGGCCGAGCGCGCCGGCTGCAGCTTCGGGATCCCGGTGGCAGGGGGAACCGCACCCGCGGACGCCGGACCCGGCATGGAAGCGGCCTCATGAGCGCCGCCTGCGACCTGGCCTTTCGCCCGGCCGGCGAACTCGCCGCGCTGGTGGCGGCGCGGGAGGTGTCGGCGGAGGAGGTGACTTCGGCGGCGCTCGACCGCATTGGCCGGCACAACCCGGTGGTGAACGCGGTGGTGACCCTTTCACCGCGCGCACTGGACGATGCGCGCGCGATCGACCGGCAGCTGGCGCGGGGAGAGGATCCCGGGCCGCTCGCCGGGGTGCCGGTCGGGATCAAGGACATGACGGCGGTGGCGGGACTGCGCACCACATACGGCTCTCCACTGTACGCGGACCATGTGCCCGCGGAGGACGCGCTGGTGGTGCGCCGCCTGCGGGCTGCCGGCGCGGTGGTGGTCGGCAAGACCAATACGCCGGAGTTCGCCGCGGGGGCCAACACCTTCAACGACGTGTTCGGCGCCACCCGCAACCCGTGGGATCCGGCGCTCTCGGCCGGAGGGTCGACCGGCGGGGGGGCGGCGGGGCTCGCGACCGGCATGTTCGCGCTCGCGGAGGGGACCGACCTGGGCGGCTCGCTGCGCATCCCGGCGGCCTTCTGCGGGGTGACCGGGCTGCGCCCCTCCCCCGGGCTGGTCCCCACCGAGCCCACCGACTGGGCGTGGGACACCATCATGGTCACCGGGCTGATGGCGCGCTCGGCCCACGACCTGGCGCTCGGACTGCAGGCGGTGGCCGGTCCGTCGACGGGGTCGGCCCTTCGCCAGCCGGTCGCGGGGCGGGATTTCCCGGCCGCCGCCCGGGCGGGCATGGCACAGGGCGCCCGCGTCGCATACTGCGCGGACCTGGCGGGGATGGGGGTGGATGCGGGGGTGGAGGGGGTGTGCCGGGAGGCGGCGTTCGCACTGGGTCGGGCGGGCGCCGCGGTGGAAGAGATCGACCTGGACCTCTCGCATGCCCGGCGCGCCTTCCTCGACCTGCGCGGCCAGTGGATGGTCGCGCACCACCAGGACCGGCTGGACCGCATCGACGAGCTGGGCCCCAACCTGGCCGGAAACATCCGCACGGGACTCGCGACCACGCCCGCGCAACTCGGCCGCGCCGACAAGGTGCGCAGCGACCTCTGGCGTCGCTTCGCCGCATTGCGGCGCGACTTCGACTACCTGATCACGCCGTGCACCGCCGTGCCCCCCTTCCCGGTCGAACAGAGCCATCCCACGGAGATCGCGGGCCGGGCGCTCGAGACCTACGTGGACTGGTTCGCCCCGACCTTCGTCCTCTCGCTCACCGGCCTTCCGGTCGCATCGGTGCCCGCCGGACTGGACCCACGCGGGCTCCCGGCGGGGCTCCAGGTGGTGGGTCCTCCCACAGGCGAGGAGGCCGTGCTGGCCCTGGCCGCCACCCTCGAGCGCCTGCGCCCGCCGGAGCGGCCACCGCTGGCGGAGTGACCTCGTCGCGCCCCGGACCCCGCCGACCCGGTGGACGCCGCGCCGGACCCCCTCGACCCGGTGGACGCCGCGATGGCATCGCACTTCGACGCCGCTTCCCCGCCTTGCCCGCCCTCCGCGCGGCATCTACGATTTTCACGAACTTTCCCGTTCTCGAACACCCCGCTCATGCGGGCATAGCAGACTTCGTGCGACATCGCATCCCCATCGACTGAAAGGAGCAAGTCATGGCCAGAGCAGCTTCCGGTACTTCCCGCCGGCGATTCTTCAAGCAGGGCTTCGGCGTCGGCGCGGGAGCGTTGACCCTCGGCCGCTGGCCCCGAGGGCTGCTTCGCCGGCAACAGGCGGGCGCTCCCCTCATCATCACCAGCCACACCAACGAGACCGGGCGCAACGCCATGGCGCAGGCGTGGGACATTCTCGCCGAGGGCGGGAGCGCGCTGGACGCCGTGGAGCGCGGGGCCAACGTCATCGAAGTGGACCCGGACGATGCCGGGGTCGGCTACGGCGGACTTCCCAACGAGGACGGTGTCGTACAGCTCGACGCCTCCTGCATGGACGGCAAGACCTACAGCGCCGGATGCGTCGCGTCGATCGAGGACATCAAGACCCCGTCGTCGGTCGCGCGGCTTGTGATGGAGCGCACCGACCACGTCATGCTGGTGGGGCCGGGCGCGCGCGAGTTCGCCCTCTCCTTCGGCTTCAAGGCGGAGAATCTGCTGACCGAGAACGCGCGCATGGCTTGGGTGCGCTGGCGCGAGACCCACAGCGAGCGGCGGGACGACTGGGGTCCGCCCGACCACATCCGCGACAGGCCCGACAGGCAGACCGGCGGGCTCCCGGGCGAGGACGACTTCAACTACGGCACCACCAACGTGCTGGCCGTGGACGCCAACGGGGACGTGGCGGGCATTACCACCACCAGCGGCCTCTCCTGGAAGATCCCCGGCCGCATCGGCGACTCGCCCATCATCGGCGCGGGGCTCTACGTCGACAACGACGTGGGCGCGGCGGCGGTCACCGGACGTGGCGAGGACGTCATCAAGTCGTGCGCGTCCTATTTCATCGTCGGACGCATGCGCGAGGGACGCTCTCCGCAGGAAGCCTGCGAAGACGCGGTCGAGATGATCGTGGGCAGATACCGGGCCGTCGGCCTCGACTTCGTGCCCAGCGAGAAGTTCGTCGCGATCAACAAGGACGGCGAGATCGGCTGCGCGCGCATGTCGGGCGGCGCCGGCCGCATCGGCACGCTGACGTACCGCAACTCCTCCGGGCTCCACACTTTCGAGGGCACCCAGCTCTACCCGACGAGCTGATCCCGCAGAGACAATAGTTCGGTGTCTCGTGCGCGGGCGGGATCCGTAGACGCATCCGCGTCCGGCCCGCCCGCCGCGAACGCCTCCGCCGCCGGGGCCCGGTCACGCGCCACGCACCAGGTCGACCATTGGTGGGCCCGCGGGCTGCTGTTCGAGAGCTGCAACTGCCAGGTGGTCTGTCCGGGCCACGTCCACTTCAGCCAGAGCTGCACCCACGAGCGCTGCATCGGCTACTGGGCGCTTCGTTTCGACGAGGGCCGGTACGGCGACACGAGCCTCGACGGTGTTCGCGCGGTGGTCGCCTTCGAGTGCCCGCAGCTGATGATCGCGGGAGATTGGACGGAGGTGCTGCTGATCGACCAGGAAGCTTCGCCGGATCAGCGGGAGGCCGTGGAAGCCATCCTGCGCGGCGATGCGGGTGGGCCCTGGGAGGTGCTGGCGCGGTTCGTTTCCGAATGGCTGCCCACGCGCTTCGTCCCGATCGAGATGGAGGATGAGGGCAAGGTGAAGCGGGTGCGGGTCGGTTCGCTCCTGGAAGCGTCCGTCGAGGACATCCGCGGGTGGGACCGGGACCTTCCGGTCACCTTCCGGAACATGTTCAACCAGATCCACGACTCCACGCAGACCATCGCCCGGGGCGAGACCCGCGGCGACATCGGCGGCATTCGCCTCCGCAACGAGGGCACCCACGGGCTGCACTCACGTTTCGACTGGCGGGTCGGGGATCCCGAACGCAGCTGAGGGTGTGCCGGGGAGACAAGGCTGTAACCCACTGACGCAAGAGAAGTTGTCGAAGGAGGAGAACCGATGCTGAATCACGAGAACGGAGCCCGCCGGACTTCACTTGCCGCCGCGCTTCTCCTGGCGGTACCGGGCGCGGCGTTCCCGGCCTCTGCCCAGGACGAGCCGCCGGCCAGCCCGCCACCCGAGTGGGAGGCCACGGCCATCGACTATTCCAACATCCGCTACCCGCACCCGGTGAAGTACCTGAACGTCCGGCTGATGGGCGAGGACTATCGGATGGCGTACATGGACGTGGCGCCGGCGGGCGAGCCCAACGGGCAGACCGTCGTCCTCTTCCACGGCATGAACTTCTTCGCCGCGGCCTTCGGGCCCACCATCGCCGCGCTCACCGAAGCCGGGTTCCGCGCGATCGCGGTGGACCGGCTCGGATACGGGCGCTCATCCAAGCCGGTCATCCACTACAACCTGCACATGCCCGCGCGCCACACGAAGGCGCTGCTGGACGAGCTGGGCATCGAGCAGGTGGCCGTCCTGGGACACTCGATGGGCGGCATGGTGGCGACGCGCTTTACGTCGACGTACCCGGACGTGGTCACCCATGTGATCATGTCCAACCAGATCGGCCTGACCGACACCCGCCACGGACGCGCGTGGAGCGACCCGGAGGCGGTGTACGAGTCGACGCTGAGCGGCACGACCTATGAGTCGACCCTGGCCGGGCACAGACGCTACTACCCGAACGGGTGGAAGAACGAGTACCTGCCGTGGGTGAAGGTCCAGTACGGGCTCACGCTGAGCGGCCACTGGCCCCGCATGGCTCGGGTGCGCGCGGCGCAGCGGCAGATCCTGTTCGAGGATCCGGTCGTGCACGAGTGGCAGTATATCCGGACCAAGGCGCTGGTGATCGGCGGAGCGGACGACAGGTTGAGCCGCGACTTTCCCGCGGCGGCGCGCAACGTGGCGGAGACGCTGCCGAACGCGGAACTGGTGCTGTTTCCGGGGATCGGCCACGTGCCGGCGTTCGAGTACCCGGAGCCGTATCATGCGGAGGTGATCCGGTTCCTGTTGTCCGATCCGGAGGCGCCTGCGGATCAGGGGTGGAGGTAGGGGGGGGCGGGAGAGATCCGGCTACCGCAGCAGCACTCCGCCGATCGTGCGGGCGATCCACTGGTTGAGGCTCTTCCCCTCGGCGGCGGCCGCGGCTGCCGCGCTCGCGTGCAGATCCGGCGACATGCGCAAATGGAACTTCCCCGAGTACGACCTCCGGGGTTCGACGCCGTCCTCCTCGCACATCTCCAGAAACACCTTGAGCGAAGTGGCTCCCTCCTGCCTGAGGCCCGCGACATCGGGGGCGTAGAAATCCGCTCCGCCGTTCAGGCCGATGAACTCGCCCCGGAACATGTCGATGTCCGGATCGAAATGAATGACCGCCTGGTAGCCGTCGATCTCCATGGTGTTTTTCACGGCTCCACTCCATTCCTCCGTAGCCAATTCCGGATGCTGGCGACCGCTCTCGGAAGTGCCGGTTGTGCCACCGTCCCGGTCAGCCCCGTGACATGAGACCAACACCTGCAGATCCGTGCCGGCCCTGAATACGTCCCTCCCCCTCGCCGCGCTCATGTGGTTTGGGATGATGGCGGCCATGATGCTGCCGGTGTCGGTGCCGTGGGTGCGGGTGCTGGTTTCGTTGAGCGACGGAGACGGGCGGGTCCGGTCTGGGGCGCCGCCGGCACTGGTGCCCAGGAGATGGTTGTGGGCCCACGTCCGGTCGGGTGCGCTGTTCCTGGCCGGCTACCTGTCGGTGTGGCTGCTCTTCAGCGTGGCCGCGGCAGCGGTGCAGCTGGGGGTGGCGGGGGTGGTCCCGCTCGGTCGCGACACGCCGGTCGCGGGGTTCTTTCTGGTGGGCGCCGGCCTCTACCAGCTGTCACCGGTCAAGGCGGCCTGCCTGCGCCACTGCCGCAACCCGCTCACCTGGTTCCTGACCCGCTGGCGGGACGGGCCGCGGGGAGCACTGGGGATGGGGTGGGGGCACGGCCTCTACTGCCTGGGGTGCTGCTGGGCACTGATGGCTTTGGCGCTCGTGTTGGGCGTCATGAACCTGCTCTGGATGGCCGTGCTGGCGGCGGTCGTGTGCATCGAGAACCTCGCGCCGTGCGGACCGGTCGCCGGGCGGGTCGCGGGGGTGGGGCTGGTGGTGTGGGGGGTGGTGGTGTGGATGGGGTGAGGGCTGTCAGGCGGCCGACTTCCTGCTCGCGGCGGCTTCGCGGATTGATTCCCGGAGCCCTTCCAGCAAGCCCTCGACTCGCGCCACGCGCTCGCCGAGGTCGGCGAAATCGCGGCGCATTGAGGCCAGCTCCGCGCGGAAACCGTTCAGCTCCTCCCGGAAACCGTCCAGCTGCCGCTGAAAGCCGTCGACCTGGTTGCGCAAGCCGTTGATGTCCGAACGAAGCCCGTTTAGAACCACAAGGATCAGCCCAGCGACCATGAGGCCGACCGTCAGGACCCCGATCAATTCTGCCGACATCGGTTTTTCCCTGCATTCACGGAGGACGGGGACGATACGCGAACGCCCTATTCGTATCGCATCGAAGGATGTTGCGCCGGAGGCTGGAAGAGGAGCAGATAGCAATACCGATAACATAGGTTATCAGTAGTAGATGCAAGGGGGTAACGCGATGAAATCGGGGGACCTGATCCGAAAGGCGGGCGACCTGATCCGGGGCGGCAGGGGGACTACCCCAAAAGGGGGGTATACACCGATCTGAAAGCCCCATGGGGCCCCAGGGTGGGGTATGCCGACCGGGAGGAAGACCCTTCCGCGAGTCCCTTCGGACCTGGCGGGCGACTTCGTGCCATCGCCGCCAGCCTAGAAAGGCTGGAACGGGCGGCGGGGGTAAGGGTACAGGGCGAAACCGATTCACCCTAAACAGGGGGCACCCCATGGGATTCTGGTTGCTGGCCTTCGGCGTCGGGCTACTGGCGTTGCACCTTGACAACAAGCGCGCGGATCGGAAGGGGATGCGGCGCTTTGGTGAAGGCGAAGACGGGGAATGGCTTCGCGCGGCCATCGGCGCTTACGTGGTCACGGGGCTTGCGGATGCCGCCGTATCCGACCCTACGCCAACCGTCGAAATCGACGTAGACTAGCCCCGCCCCGATCCCGAAGGGTGCAACGCCTCCGCAACCTTGCGGGGGCGTTTTTTTCCATGCAATCGTGGTCTAAGCGTGTGGTCTAAACGCAATGATACGAATAATCCTAAACCCATGTCATACCATCGATTGCGGGTGCTTTGTACGTTGCGCGGGGCGTTTACACCCTGAACGTATCGCTCCAACTCGGGCAGTGGAATGACGGGATGGGTCATCCGCATTGCGAAGTGGGAGTCTCACGCGGCATCCCGTGGCGTTGCGAGTAAGTGACCGGGCCGGGGTGCACCGGTCCGTTCACCCCTATGCCAGCGCCGACACTACCCTGTACACCACGAAGGCCGCCGTCCACGCCAGCACGGTCATGTAGCCGAACTGGAGGGCGGGCCACTTCCAGCTGCCCGTCTCGCGCCGGGTCACGACGTTGGTCGGGAGGCACTGCATCGCCAGCACGAAGAAGACCAGGAGGGCCAGCGCGGTTGCGGTGGTGAACACGGGGCTGCCGTCGGCGTGGCGCTGGGCGCGCAGGGTCGCGCTCAGCGTTTCCTCGTCCTCCACGGCGTCTTCGCCTATGCCGTAGACGATGGCCAGCGTGGCGACGATCACCTCGCGGGCGGCGAACGACGAGATCACCCCGACGTTGATCTTCCAGTCGAAGCCCAGCGGGGAAAACACGGGCTCGACCGCCTTGCCCACGCGGCCCGCGACCGAGTACTCGAGCTCGTACGGCGAAATCAGCGCGCCCACCTCCGCCTCAAGCGCCTCGGCTTCCGCTTCACCTCCGACCCCGACCGCAGCGGCGCGCAGACCCTCCACCTCGGCGATCGTCGCGGCAGGAACCACCGCGCTCCAATCCGACTCGTCCAGCTTGGGATAGGTCGCGAGCACCCAGAGCACCATCGAGATCCCGAGAATGACGGTGCCGGCGCGCGTGACGAACGCCCGTCCACGCTCGTATGCCGTCAGCAAGGCATTGCGCAGCGAGGGCAGCCGGTAGCGCGGCAGCTCGATCACCAGCGGGCTGGACGCGCCGGGAAGGATGGTGCTCTTGAACACGAAGGCCATCCCGATGGCCGCGGTCATCCCGAGCAGGTAGGCGCCCGTGAACACCAGGCCGCCCACCACGGGACGATCGGCGAAGAGGAGCGCGGTGATCATCACGTAAACCGGCATGCGCGCGGTGCAGGTCAGAAGCGGGATCACCAGGATCGACACCAACCGGTCGCGCCGGTTCTCGATGACCCTCGAGGACATGATGGCCGGGATCGCGCAGGCGTGCGCGGAGAGCATGGGCACGAACGCCCGTCCCGGCAGCCCGACGCGGCTCATCGGGCGGTCGGCCACGAACGCCGCGCGGGCCAGATAACCGCTGTCCTCCAAAAGCGTAATCAGGAAAAAGAGGAAGCAGATCTGCGGCAGAAACACGAGGACGCCGCCGATCCCGCCGATCAGCCCGTTGACGACGAAGCTGTTGAGGTCGCCGGGCGGGAGGATGCTGGCGAATACGTCGCCGGCGAAGCCGAAGCCCGCCTCGATCCAGGTCATCGGATACTGGGCGATCGAGAAGATCGAGATGAAGAGCGCGGCCATGATGAGCACGAAGCCGGCCACGCCGAAGACCGGATGGGTCAGCCATCCGTCGATGGCTTCGGTGAGGCGCAGCGACATGAGACGCGTGCCGCACGCCGCCCGCACCGCGCGCGTGCCGACCTCCTCCGCCCAGTCATAGCGCGCCTCGTGAGGACAGGTCGTGCACGAACCGCACGCCGCGATCCCTTCCGGGAGCGCGGGGATCGCTCCCGGGCCCGCCTCCAGCACGTAGGCGAGCTCTCGCTTGAGAAGATCGAAGCCTCGTCCCGAGCGCGAACTCACGGCCACGACCGGGGCGCCGAGTTCGACCGCCAGCGACTCGGTGTCGATCTCGAGCCCGTCCGCCTCGGCCAGGTCGATCATGTTGAGCGCGACGACCATGGGCACGCCCAGCTCGCGGACCTGGCCGGCCAGGTAGAGGTTGCGGGCGAGATTGGTCGCGTCCACCACGACGATTGCCGCCTGCGGCCGCGGGCGTCCGGGCAGCTTGCCCAGCAGCGCGTCCCGGGCCCTGCGCTCTTCGACCTTGTGCTCCGACATCGCGTAGAGTCCCGGCAGGTCGAGCAGCTGGATCGATCTGCCGTCCATGTCGAAGCTGCCGAGCCGTACCGAGGTGGTCGTGCCGGCAAAGTTGGCGGTCTTGCCACGCATCCCGGTGAGCTGGTTGAAGAGCGTGGTCTTCCCGGCATTGGGATTGCCGGCCAGCGCCACCGTGATCGGAACCGTGGCCCGGGCGGGAACAACGGGCAGGGAAACGGGGCTCATGACGTCCCGGCGGTCAGTCGGCCCGGTGCCGCTCGTAGCAGCGGAAGCCTTCGTCGGGCTGGAGAAAGACGTGGCGGGCGAGCCGCCCCGCGATCCCCAGGCGCGTCCCCATGACGCTTACGATCATCGGATCGCCCGACTTCACCACGTGCAGCCGGCGTCCCAGGCACACGCCCATCGTCTTGAGGCGCTCAATGTCCTCATGATCCCCCTCGATGTCGCAGATCATTCCGCACTCCCCGGCCGAAAGCCGGTTTGCGCGAAGCCCTCGATCGGATTCCGACATCTCGTCCGGCTCCACTGGCCGGAGCGAAACATGGGCTGGCGGCACGTGTCCTCGTGGTCCGGATGGTTGGCAGAGAATCGTATGAGAATCATTCTCATTCGCAGACCGCGAAGAAGCAAGGGGTGGTTGTTCGCCGCAAGCGCCGGGCGCACGAATGATGGTTCGGGACTGTGGGCGGTCGAGTGCTCCCTACCGGCCACGGGCGCGGCGATGCGAGTTCGCAATCGCACCGGGAGAACGCGTGTCGCCTGCCGCACCGGAGCGCCGTATGTTGCCCCGTTGGAGGTGGAGGCGCACGAAGAACCAGGTTCGGGCGCCATCTTTGGACCTTGAGAGAGGGAATCGAGATGTCAGAGAATCCAAAGGGCGGGATCGAGCGACGGCGTTTTCTGGGGATGGCCGCGGCCGGGGCTGCCGCCGGGAGCCTTCACCCGGAGATCGTCCTCGGGAATGAGCGGCATCGGCTGCCGACCGGCGTGCCGCGGACGCTTCAGGAGGCACAGGAGGAGGAGCTGCCCCCCCTCGGGAACGGCGAGCCGCCCGCGGTCCAGTTCCAGGCGTATCCCGGAGGCACGGGATCGCTGCTCGAGAATCTGTGGAAGGAGTCGGGAGGATCCCCCTTCGAGCGCCACGAGATCGAGATCGGGGCGTGGCCCGGACCGGCCCCGACGGATCCGCAGGAGATCGCGTTCCTCCCCGCGCATCGGCTGGGCGCGCTCATTCGCGAGCGCAAGATCACGTCCGAGGAGCTCACCGAGATCTACCTGGACCGGATGAGGCGCCACGATCCGACGCTGCTGTGCGCGGTGAGCATCCTGGAGGACCGGGCCCGCGAGGAGGCGAAGCGCGCCGACGCCGATCTGCGCGCCGGACGCTGGCGGGGGCCGCTGCACGGGGTGCCGTGGGGCGTGAAGGATCTCTTTGCCGTGCGCGGAACCCGCACCACCTGGGGGTCGGCCGATTTCCAGGATCAGGTGATCGACGAGGACTCGGAGCTGGTTGTGCGTCTGCGCGAGGCGGGCGCCGTCCTGATCGCCAAGCTCGCGACCGGGCAGTTCGCGTCGGGCGACAACTGGTACCGGGGCGAGACGAAGAACCCCTGGAATCCGGAGCAGGGATCGAGCGGGTCGTCGGCGGGCCCGGGTTCGGCCACGGCGGCGGGGCTGGTCGGCTTTTCCATCGGCACCGAGACCCAGGGCTCGATCGTGAGCCCGTCGCGGCGCAACGGCCTGAGCGGCCTGCGGCCGACCTTCGGACGCATCTCGCGGCACGGCGGCATGGTGCTCTCGTGGACCATGGACAAGCCCGGGCCCATGTGCCGCAGCGTCGAGGACTGCGCGCTGGTGTTCAACGCCATCCACGGGGCGGACCCTAAGGATCCCGCGACGCTGACCGCGCCCTTCCGCTTCGAGCGCAACCCCGACCTGTCCCGGATGCGCATCGGCTTTACCGAGGATGCGCCTGAAACCTTCGTCGCGAAGCTGGCGGAACTCGGAGCCGACCCGCAGCCCATGGCGGAACTGCCCGAGGGCGGCTCCAACTCGCTCGGCGTCGAGTCGTCGGCCGCCTTCGACTTCCATGTGGCGCCCGGAGGCGTGCTGGAGGAGGTCCCCGAGCCGCAGGAGGGAGAGGAAGCCCGCCCGCCCCGGTTCCATCGCGGACGTGACATCCTCGCGCTCGACTACGTCCAGTCGCTGAGGCGCCGCCACATCCTGATGAAGGAGATGGCGCAGGCGATGGAGGGCTTCGACATGTTCGTGACCGGATCCGGGGAGACGCGGCTCACGAACCAGACCGGACATCCGGCGGTGGTCTTGCCTTACGACTTCGGCGACGGCAACACCGAGGACGACTTCGACCACGAGCAGCCCATCTGCACGACGATTATCGGCGACCTGTTCACGGACGACAGGATTCTGAGCGTGGCGCACGCCTACCAGTCGGTTACCGACTGGCACAGGATGCATCCGGATCTGGCGTAGGGATTACCAGCGGCGTCCGAGGGTTCGGGCGCGAGTCCCCCAAACCGACCGGCTGGCGAGCCCGAGCAGCTTGCGGGTGATCAGTTCGCCGTCGAGGCGGATGCCGTTCAGGATCGCGGCCGCCTCGGCGAGGGAGAGCGCTTCTTCGCCTTCCGGGCCGACGACGGTCTCCTCCTCGCCGAGCATGCCGGGAGGCGCCATGATCTCGCCGGACTCGCCTTCCGCCCGGGTGTCGTCCCCCGTCAACTCGGCGTCCGAGAAGGCTTCGCCCGCCTGTACGCCGCGGCGGCCGCCGGTGTCGAGCGAATCGAGCATGCGGCGGGCGAAGGCGAGGTTCCAGGCCGCGTCCTCGCGGCCGGGGCTCAGGCGCAGGGCGTTGCGGTTCTCCTCCATGGCGGCCACGACGTGGACCAGAGCGGAGTCGGACCCTGGCGCGGCGATGGCGGCGCGCAGGCTGGCCACGCCCAGGTTGTACCAGGCGAGCGAGCGAAGTTCGTCGTCGGGACCCGCTGCGCCGCGGGAGAGGCGAACGCGGGCGTCGGATCCCTCGGCCAGTTCGAGCAGGGTGGTGCCCAGGTTGTAGTGGAGATGCGGGGCAGGAGGGGTCACCGCCGGTGCCGGCCCGGCGTCGGGAGCCGGGTCCTCCGGCACGGCGGGCGACTCGGCGTCCCGCTCGCCCGTAGCCAGCGGGACTTCTGCCTGAAGGCGCGCGCGATAGATGCGGGCGGCCGAACTCCAGTCGCCGCGGCGGTGCAGGCGGTTGGCGCGCTCCTCGCTTGCGCGCTCGGCGAAGACGACCGCGGCGAGGGCTGCGGCCAGGACGGCCGCGAGCCCCAGGCGGGTGCGGGTGGTCATGGGCCGGCCTCGGGGGACTGCACGCGGGAACCCGAAGGCCGTGATGATCGGTCCGGGGCGGCAAGCCTGCGTAGCAGGTGCCACCACGACCCGATCACCGATCCGCCGAGCACGCGTCCAGCTCCAAGGTCATTGAGAACCGGCCGCCAAGGCGGGCGCCACCAGCGCGAGGATGGCCTCGCACCGGGCGACGGTCGCAGACGGGCGCGGCCCGGGCGGTCCATCAGGCCGTCGGCGGCCACGAGCAGGAGCGCGAGGAGGATCAGCCAGGTCGCCGGGTCGCCTGGGCCGCCGCCTTCCTCTCCGTCCTCGGGGACCCTGCGGAAGCGGGCGGCGAGTTGGGCCAGGCCGCGGTCGTCGGATGCGTCCAGGTAGCCGCCCCCGCCGGCGCGGGCGACACCCCGCAGCAGCCGTTCATTGAGCCGCGAGACCAATGGTGCGCCGCCTGCGTCCGTGACCGGAGCGCCCGCGCCGTCCCCCCCCAGCCCCGCCCCCTCCGCCGTGCCGATCCCCGCGACCCAGATGCCAACGTCCCCGGCGGCCGCGATGGCCGCGCTGTCCGCCACGGCGAACCCGTCCTCGTGCGCCTCGCCGTCGGTCACCAGAAGGATCACGCGCTCCCTCCCATCCTCCCGGCGCGCGTCGAGCTGCCGGCGCGCCTCGCCGATGGCAGCGCTCACGCGGGTGCCCTGGTCGCGCTCGCCCAGGAAGTTCTCCGACAGCGAGTCGGCGAAGAAGCGCACCACCTGCTGGTCGTCGGTAATCGGGGCGAGCGTGTGGGGCCAGTCGGCGAACACCACCAGGCCGACACGCTCGCCCGGCAGCGCCTCCAGGAGCGCCCCGATCGCCTCCCTGGCACGCGCCATCCGCCCGCCCGGCACGTCTTGCGCCGCCATCGAGGCGGAAATGTCCAGCGCAACCACCACGTCGACCGGACGCGAGGCGTTCAGGCCGATCCCCGGCCCGAAGCGCACCCCGGCGGCCGCGAGGACCATCACGGTCACCGCCAGGCCGAGGATCCGGAGCCGCCGCCGGGGGAAGTCCATCAGTTCGCGGGTGGTCAGGCGCCCGGCCGCCTCCTCGCCCCCGAACCCTTCCGCGAGCCGGCGCAGCCGCCGGGTACTGCGGGCCAGCGCAAACGCGATCAGGCCGAGCGCGACCGGAAGAAGGAGCAGGAGGATGGGACGCGCAAACGTCATGGCGCCCTCCCCGCCCCGCCGGGCACTTCCGCCCGCCCGTGCCCGGCGCCCGCGACCGGCCCGGGCGACGCAGCCCGCCCCTTCGCCAGGGCCCCGAACCGCTCCGCGCCCCTCACGGCAGCACCGCCCAGCGTGATGCGCGCACTCCGACCGCCCCCATCAGCATCGCCAGCGCCCCGGCGACCAGCCAGAAACGGAGGGGCAACAGAGCGGTGGTGAGCCGCGTCTCCCGCGAGGTCGTCTCGAGGCGGTCGATCTCCGCGTAGATCGAGTCGAGGGCAGCCACATCCGCTGCCGAGAAGTAGCGCCCGCCCGTGATGCGCGCGGCCTGGGTGAGCACGGTCTCCATGCGCTGGAGCCGTGTCGGCGCGCTGGCGCCCCCAGCTCCGTCAGCCGGGTCGGGCGGGTCGGGCCGGCCGATCGCGACCGGGTAGACGCGCACGCCCACGGCCGCGGCCGCGCGCGCGGCCATGGCGGGAACCAGCCCGTCGCGGTTGTGCGCGCCGTCGGTGACCAGGACCAGCACCTTCGAGTCGTGGGGAGCCGCCTCCAGCAGCGCCGCGCCCGCCGCGATCGCACCCGCGATGTCGGTGCCGTCGATGAGCAGCCCCACCTCCATCCCGTCGATGGCGTGGTCCACCAGGTAGTGGTCGCGGGTGAGGGGCAGCCGGGTGAGCGCCTCGCCTGCGAAGGTGACCAGGCCGACCGCGTCGGCGCGGCCCGCCACGAAGCGCCTGGCCGCGGCCTTGGCGGCCTCCAGGCGGGTGGGTGATCCCTCCATGTCGTCGGCCCACATCGACGTGGACAGGTCCACCGCCACCACGATCCCCGTCCCGCCCTCCACCGGCTCCTCGTGGGCGCGCATCAGACGCGGGTGCGCGAGCGCGACGATCAGGCAGGCCAGCGCGGCGGCGCGCAGTGCGCGCGGGAGCGCATCCACCATCGCCCAGAGCCAGCTCCCCCGCAGCCGCACCGACCCCGCCGATGCCAGGAGCAGGCCGGAGGCGCGCCGCGGCCGGATCCACCACAGCCAGAGGGGCACCACCGCGAGGAGAACCAACCACTCCGGGTGGGCCAGCTGGACGCTCACCGAGAGCCTCCGGAAGAGCCGGCGTCGCCGGGCATGTCGTCGCCGGACCCTTCAGTCAGGGCGTCGCGGTCCCGGTCGATCTCAGCCGCCGTCGAGACGAACGCCGGCGCCTGCCCCGAGGCGTCCACCCATGCCCGCATCGCCCCCAAGTCACGCTCGGCCGCGGCACCTCCCTGCTCGCCGGCTGCGGCTGCGGACGGGCCGGCGGGTGGGGCGAACTTCGCCACCTCCCCCCGCCCCATCGCGCGGGCCAGATCGCCCGGGTCGGGCCAGCCCGGCGCCGCGGACAGGTCGCGCATCAGCTCCGTGCTCGTCCGGCTGCAGCTCCATGCGGGGTCGAAGCACGCCAGGTACCCGCGTATTACATCCCCCGCGTCCTCGTAGAAGTCGCGCAGCCGTCCCGCCCGGTGGTGGCCGCCCGCGAGCACGCGGTCGAGTTCGGCGAGCGCCCGTTCTCTCCACTCTGCCGGCGTCTCCGGCGGGGCCTCAACCTGGACCGCGGCCGGCGCGCGCGCCGCCAGCCACTCCCGCGCCTGCACCGTCACCACGCCGAGCAGCAGCAGGGACAGGAGCGAGGCGCCCAACACGGCCGGGACGTTCCAGCTGAAACCCACCACGTCGGCGGGCGGGCTCGGCTGCAGGCCGCGCGCGATGTCGCCGAGCAGGATGGGCGAGGTCACGAAGACCCGCCGCCCGGCGATCACCAGCCGGTCCCGGGGACGCGCGGCCGGGCCCGGCCGCAGCCCGGCATCAGCACCGATCCGTTCTCCGGTCCGACTCCCGTTCCGCGTATTTTGCGTATTTTGTGTAAATTGTGTAATCGAGGCCCCGACCGGGTCCGTGTTCGCCCCTGGAACGTCCTCCACCCGAACCCGATCCGCGCCCACCTCCGCCTCCCCGCTGCTCATCTCCAACTGAGGAGTCGCCGCGAGGCCGATCTCGAAGGGAATCAGGTCGTATTCGAGCGCGACCTGGAGGGACCCGTCTCCCACTTCGACCACATCGGTCCGCACGCGCCGCAGGCTCTCCACGCCCCACTCCGGAAGAAGCGTCGCGGGCACGCGCAGCTCCCGTCCGGGACCCACGTAGACGGTCGCATGGAGGGTGAAGGGATCTCCCAAGTCCACGGTGTCGGGGGACACGCGCACCGCCTGAACCGCCGCCCGCTCCTGCAGGCCGAGTGCATCCGTCGCGAACATTCCCATGGACGCGATCACGGTCAGCCCACCGACCCAAACCTTCATCCCAGCGCCGGCGCCCGCCGATCGACACCCTGACAACGCGGCCCCTCCGTGCCGTGCCCGTTTGTCCCAGGCCTTCATCGAAACGCCCGCCCGCGTCGCCGCCCCGGCGTCCGCTCGCGCGCCCGGAAGAACTCCGCCAGCACGGGCACGTAATCCTCATCGGACCCTACCTCCACGACCTCCAGTCCCAGCTCGCGAAAGAGCCGGGTCAGTCGTTCCCGCGCCTCGCCGGCCTGCCGCGCATAGGCGCCGCGCACCCCTGCCCGCCCGGTATCGACGATGCGGCGCTCCCCCGACTCCGGGTCCACCACCCGCACCAGACCCACATCCGGGAGCCCCATCTGCCCGGGATCGTTCAGACGGATCGGCACCAGGTCGTGCTGGAAGCTGAAGCGGCTCGCGATGCGCGCCAGGCGAAGATCGGCCTCGAAATCGACCAGGAAGTCGCTGATGAGGAAGACCGCCGCCCGTCGCCGCAGCACCTTCGCCAGGAACTCCAGCCCGGACGAGAGCTTGGTGCGCCGGCCCGCGGGCTTGAGCGAGAGCAACTCGAAGATCAGCCGCAGGGCGTGGCGGCGGCCGGTGTCGGGAGGGATGAAGAGCTCCGTGTGGTCGCTGACCACCAGCAGCCCGACGTGGTCGTTGTTGCGCGCGGCCGAGAGGGCCAGGATGCAGGCGATCTCGCTCGCGATGCGGGCGTTGGACGCGACCCCGGTGCCGAAATCCTGCGATCCCGACAGATCCACCATGAGCATGGCGGTGAGCTCGCGCTCCTCCTCGTGCTGCTTGATGAAGAGGCGGCCCCGGCGCGCGGTCACGTTCCAGTCGATGGAGCGGATGTCGTCGCCCGGCTGGTACTCGCGCACCTCCGAGAACTCGAGGCCGCGGCCCTTGAACACCGAGCGGTACTCGCCGCTGAAGAGCGACTCCACCAGCCCGCGGGTACGCAGTTCGATCTGCTTCACACGGGCGGCGAAGACCCGGGGATGCTCGCGCGCGATGGATTGTCTTGCGGGCACGGCGGCCTCCGGCTACCCGGAGCGGAGCGGCCCGGTCGCGCGGATGGAGCCTGGCGCACCGCGGAACGCCCTCGGCCGCGAGAACCCCGCCAGCCGCGAGCCGGGATCCGGTGCGCCTCTCCTCATGGCGCAGGCACCGCCTCCAGCACCCGGCGGACGACCTCGTCCGTGCCGATGCCGCGCGCGTCGGCCTCGTAGGTGGTGCGCAGTCGGTGCGGCAGCACCATGGGCGCCATCGCCTTGACGTCGTCGGGCATCACGAAACCGCGGCCGCGAAGCCAGGCGCGGGCCCGGGAAGTGCGCGCGAGGAAGATGGATGCCCGCGGCGAAGTCCCGAAATCGATCAGGCTCTCCAGCTCATCGAGCCCGTACCTGGCCGGCTCGCGGGTGGCGAAGGCCAGTTCCACGATGTAGTCGAGCACGGCTTCCTCCACGTGCACCGCAGCGACCCGCCTGCGGGCGCGAAACACCTCGTCCACGGTCGCGACGGCATCGAGCGGGGTTCCGGCCCGGTCTCCCGCCCAGCGCACGATCTCCTTCTCCTCGTCGCGAGAGGGGTAGCCGATGTCCAGCTTCATGGCGAAGCGATCCAGCTGCGCCTCGGCCAGCGGATAGGTTCCGTGCAGCTCCACCGGGTTCTGCGTCGCCAGGACCATGAAGGGATCGGCCAGCGGAAAGGTGTCGCCGGCGATCGACACCTGGCGCTCCTCCATCGCCTCGAGCAGCGCCGCCTGCACCTTGGGCGGGGCGCGGTTGATCTCGTCCGCGAGCACGATGTTGGAGAAGACCGGCCCCTTGTGCACGCGGAACTCGCCCGTGCGCGGGTCCAGGATGGGGGTGCCGGCTATGTCGCTCGGGAGCAGGTCGGGCGTGAACTGGATGCGGCTGAAGCCGGTGTCGATGGCGCTGGCCAGCGTGCGCACCATGAGCGTCTTGGCGAGCCCCGGAAGGCCCTCGAGCAGCACGTGGCCTCCCGTCAGAAGCGCGATGAGCAGGGCCTCGACCGCCGGGTCCTGGCCCACCACGCGCTCGCGCACCGCGGCTGTGACCCGGCGCGAGAGCCCAACCCCCGCCGCCCCGGCGCCGGCTTCCCGCTCCAGCACTCCCGCGGCGTCTCCCGGCATCAGGCCAGCACCCCCGCTGCATCACCGGGCATCAGACCGGCACCTCCGATTCGCCCTGCATCAGGCCAGGTGCATCGTGCGCCCGCCGACCACGGTGCGGACGATGCCGATCTCCTGAAAGGCCTCGGGGTCGGTCTCGTGGGGGTCTTCGGCGAGGATCACGAAGTCCGCCAGCTTGCCCGGGGTGATGGATCCCTTGAGGTGCTCCTCGTGGGAGGCGCGTGCCCCGTTGATGGTGGCGATGCGCAGCGCCTCGCTCACGGTCACGCGCTGGTTGGGCCCCCAGACCCGGCCCTCGGAGTCGGTGCGGGTCACCATCGACTGCAGCGCCATCATCGGCTCGTAGGGCCCCGGCACGTAGTCGGAGGCGCCGGCCACCGGGATGTCGTAGTCGAGGAAGGAGCGGTGGGCGAACATGAAGCGCATCTTCTCCTCGCCGTACTCGACCCACTTGTTGCCGTGGTAGTAGACGTAGGTCCAGAACGGGGTCGGCACCGAGCCGGTGTCGCGAATGCGGGCGAGCAGCGAGGGGTTCACGAGCGTGCAGTGCTCGAGGCGATGGCGCGGATCGGGACGCGGCCACATGCGCTGCACGCGCTCGTAGGCGTTCAGCACCATGTCGATGGCGACGTCGCCGTTGCAGTGGATGCCGATCTGGAGGTCGTGGCGGTGCGCGTCCTCCACGACCTCGTGGATCTCCTCCTGGGTCATGGTGAGGATGCCGTAGTCGTCCGGGCGGCCGATGAAGGGGGTGCTCATGGCCATGGTGCGCCCTGAGGCGGAGCCGTCGGCGGTGTACTTGACGCCCCCCACGCGCACCCACTCGTCGCCCAGGCCGCTGTGGATGCCGGCCGCCTTCAGCCCGGCGGTCATGTCGCTCAGCGAGTACATGGCGATGCGGCAGCGCAGCTCGCCCGCCTTGTAGGCGTCCTGGTAGGCGATGGCGTAATCGGTGCTGCAGCCGGTGTCGTGCAGGGAGGTGAGGCCGGCCGCGGTGACCAGTTCGGAGATGAGCTTCACCCCTGCCTGGCGCTCCTCGCGGGTGGAACCGGAGGGGAGGAGCCCCTGGAAGAGGTCGTTGGCGTTCTCGGCGAGCAGCCCGTTCAGCTCGCCGTCGTCGAGATAGATGTGGCCGCCGGGGGGCGATTCGGTCTCGGCGGTGATGCCCGCGAGCTCGAAGGCGCGGCTGTTGTACCAGTAGAGGTGGCCGCCCCGGTGGGAGACCCGCACCGGGTGGTCGGGCACCCATTCGTCCAGGTCGCGGCGGGTGATGCGGCGGCCCTCGCGCACCTTGGTGTCGTCGTACTTGAAGGCCAGGATCCATTCGCCCGGGGGCCTGGCGGCCGCGCCCTCGCGCAGGCGCTCCCCGATCTCGGCCATGGAACGCACGTCCAGGTTGACCTCGGTGAGCTCGCGCACGCCGCCCGACGCGGGATGGAGGTGGGCGTCGATGAACCCCGGGGTGACGGTCATGCCCCCGGCGTCGATGACCTCGGTGCCGGGCCCGGCCAGGTTGCGGATGTCGTCGCTCGACCCGACCGTGATGAAGCGCGAGTTCTTGACCGCGAAGGCCTCGGCCTGCGGGAGGTCGTCGTCCACGGTGTAGACGCGCCCGCCGACCAGGATCAGGTCGGGAGTGACGTCGCCCGCTTCCTGAAGGGGCGCTTTGGAGCGCGCGCGGGCGAGCCTGGCGTCCGATCCGCGCAACTCGAAGTCGCCCACGCCGAAGCCGGTGGCGAGTGCGGCGCCGATGCCGAGAAACTCTCCTCTCGTATAGCGGTTCATGGGCTCCTCCGGGCCAAGTCGCTGGTAATCTGCTAATTTCCACCCGACGCACGCCCGTGCAAGTACGGGAACGCGGCACGTGCCGGCGGGCGCGGAGGGTGCGACCGCGCCGGCAGGGGTCGCGCGTAATGCGCGCCGCGCCACGGACGCCGGAGCCCTGCGGCCGAATACGGAGCGGGGCACGAACAGCAACGGAGGGCAGATGGTTCTCGATTCTCAATCCGGGGTCCACCAGGGCCTGAGAAGGGCGGGTGGAGGCCGGGCTGGCCTCACCGGCGGCGCCCGAGGTGGACCGAGCGTGAAGCGGGTCGTCCCGGGTCTTCTCGCCCTGCTCGCGGCGGGCGCGGCCACGCTCAACGCCCAGTCCGCGACCTCCTGTCCGGCTCCCCAAACGCTCACGGAAGGGCTGGATCCCCCGCTGGCGCACGTGCGCTACCTCGCAGACGACGCACTCGAAGGGCGGGCTTCCGGGAGCACGGGCGAGCGCTGCGCGGCAGAGTACATCGCTTCGGTGTTCGCCGGGGCCGGGCTCGAGGGCGGCGGAGACGGCGGCTCCTTCTTCCAGAGCTTTTCGATCCGCGGGGGCGCGGCGTTGGGCACGCACAACCTGCTGCGTGCGGTGGAGGGCGACGTGGCCGAGCTGGATGTCCAGTGGCGGCCCTACGGCTTCTCGGCGACCGGACACGCGGCAGCCGCGGCCGTCTACGGGGGGCACGGCATCGACCGGGCGGGGAACGCCGGCGAGGGGTACGGCGAGTTGGAGCTGGAGGGTCGCCTGGTGGTGGTGGAGGACGGGGACCCGCTTTCGCCCGAGAGCACGTCGCTCGAGAGCCAGGCGCACTACAAGGCCTCGGTCGCCGCGCGCCGGGGGGCGGCCGGCCTGGTCGTGCTGCTGGCGGACGGCGGCGATCTGCCGGAGCTGGCCAGCGAGACCCGGCCGCGGGCGGCCATTCCGGTCGCGGCGGTGCGGGGGACGGCCGCCGAGGCCCTGCGCGCCACCGCCCGCGCGGGCGGGGACATCGAGCTGATGGCCGAACTGACGGCCCTTACGCTGGAGGCGAGGAACGTGGTGGCCCGGCTCCCCGGGACGGACGGGGAGGACGGGGAAGTGGTGGTGGGCGCCCACTACGACCACCTGGGCCTCGGCGGGGCGGGGTCGCTCGCGCCGGGCAGCTCCGCGATCCACAACGGGGCGGACGACAACGCCAGCGGCACGGCGGCGCTCATGGACATCGCCGGCCGCCTGGCCCGCGGCTCCGCGAGGCCCGCGCGCAGCGTCGTCTTCGTGGCCTTCTCCGGGGAGGAGATGGGGCTGTTGGGCTCACAGGCCTTCGTGGACAGCGAGCTCTTTTCGGCGTCCAGCACGGTCGCCATGATCAACATGGACATGGTGGGACGCCTGCAGGACAACCGCCTGGCCGTCTTCGGGACGGGCACCGCCGAGGAGTGGCCCCAGCTTCTCGCCGAAGTCAACAACCTCCTCGCGCGGCCCTTCGACCTGGCGCTGAACCCGGACGGCTTCGGCCCCTCCGACCACAGTTCCTTCTACGGCAGGGGCGTGCCGGTCCTACACTTCTTCACCAACACCCACGAGGACTATCACCGTCCATCCGACGACTGGGAGAAGGTGGAGGCGGAGGGGTTGGAGCGAATCGCCGAGCTGGTGGCGTACACAACCATCGGGATCGCCGGGATCGCCGATCAGGTCGTTGCGCTGACCCCGGTCGCCGATGTGGGCGCCCGCCCCGCCCCGCCGCCCGAGGCCGGGGACACTCCGGCCGAGGCCGCGTCCTCGGGCTACGGTCCCTACCTGGGCACCATCCCCGACATGAGCATGGCCGAGGGAGGGGTTCGGCTGACCGGTGTGCGCGAGGCCAGCCCCGCCGCGATCGCGGGTCTTGAGGCCGGGGACGTCATCGTAGCGTTTGCGGGCCGGGAGATCGCCGACCTGTACGAGTACACCTACGCGCTGCGCGCCCACGCCCCGGGGGACCGGGTCGAGATCGTGGTGCTGCGGGAGGGGGAGCGGGTGACGCTCTCGGCGGTGCTTGGCCGGCGCTGAGCCGGGCGCGGGGAGCGCGGCCACGACCCTGGCCCACTCGCTGGCGGAGCACGAGGAGCGGCTGATGAGCTGCGTGCACTGCGGCTTCTGCCTCCCTGCCTGCCCCACCTACGTCCGCCTGGGCGACGAGGCCGACTCGCCGCGCGGCCGCCTCTACCTGATGCGCGCGGTGGTCGAGGGACGGCTCGATCCCGCGTCGGACGCCTTTCAGACCCACATTGACCGCTGCCTGGGATGCCGCGCCTGCGAACCCGTATGCCCGGCGGGGGTGGAGTACGGCTCGCTCCTCGAGCACGCCCGCGAGGCCGCGGTTGAGGCCAGGCCCGCGGGCGGCGCGGCGCGGGCCATCCTCTGGCTCTTCGCCCGGCGCAAGTTGCTCTTCGCGCTGATGGCGCTCGGACGCCTCCTGCGGGCCACGGGCATCCCCGCGCTGGGGGCGCGCTTCCTGCCTGCACGGCTGGGTCGGGTGCGCCTCGGGCTCGGGATGCTGGCTTCGACCCGCCGGGGGCGCTCGGCCCGCAATGCCGCGTCATCCGCTTCCTCCCCGGAGGCGGGCCCGGGTCCCGCGCCGAGCCCGCCAGGACGCCATTCGCTCGCCGGCACCCGCGTCGCGGTGCTGAACGGGTGTGTGCAGGCCGGCCTGCTGGGGCACGTCAACGACGCCACCCGCCGGGTCATCCGGGCCAACGGAATGAACGTCGTGGACGCCTCCGGGCAACGGTGCTGCGGCGCGCTCCACGCCCATGGCGGAGACCTCGAGGGCGCCCGCCGCCTCGCGCGCATCAATATCGACGCCATGCTGGGGGCCGGGGCCGAGATCATCGCGGTCAACGCCGCCGGGTGCGGCGCGCAGCTCAAGGACTACGGAGAACTGCTCGCGGACGACGAACGCTACGCGCGACGGGCGGCCCGCGTGGCCGGGAAGGCGCGCGACATCTCCGAAATCCTGGCCGAGGCCGGACCCCGCCGGGGGGCGCCGCTCCCGCTGTCGGTGACCTGGGATGCGCCCTGCCATCTCCTCCACGCCCAACGGGTTTCGGAGCCCCCGCTCCAGGTTCTGCGCGCGATTCCCGAACTCGAACTCGTCCCCCTGCCCCGCGCCGACGAATGCTGCGGGGGCGCGGGCACCTACGGCATCACCCATCCGCGGCTCGGGGGCGAGATCGGAGCGGACAAGGTCGACGCGGTGGTGGGCACCGGCGCGAGCGTGGTCGCGACCTCCAACCCCGGGTGCATGATGCAGATCGGCGGAGGACTGCGCATGAGAGGGGCGAACGTCGAGGCCTGCCATCCGGTTGCGCTCCTCGACGAGAGCTACCGGGCGGCCGGACTCTACGACGCGTCCGCGCACGGCTCGTCCGGCTCGCGGGGTGGCGGCTGATCCGATGCCCCGGTGGTCGATCCGTCCCTTTCGGACCCATCAGGACTACCGGGCCTGCATCGCGCTCCAGGAGGCGACCTGGGGCGCCGGCTTCTCCGAGCGGGTGCCCATGGCGCTCATGATCGTGAGCCAGCGCCTGGGCGGCGTCGCGGCGGGCGCCTTCGACGACGACGGGTCCCTCGCCGGGTTCATTTTCGGCCTCTCCGGGATCGAGAACGGAACCCCGGTACACTGGTCCGACATGCTGGCGGTGCGGTCCGACTGCCGGGGACGGGGCCTTGGAATCCGCCTCAAGAGCTATCAGCGCGACGCCGTTCTGGAGAAAGGGATCCGGCGCATGTACTGGACCTTCGATCCGCTGGAGTCCCGGAACGCCTACATCAACCTGGCCAGGCTGGGCATCGTCGCGCGCGAGTACGTCGAGAACATGTACGGCCGGACCGACTCTCCGCTGCATCGGGGGATCGGCACCGACAGGTTCGTGGCCCTCTGGCAACTGGACGCACGCCGGGTCGAGCGACGGTTGGCGGAAGAGGAGTCGCCCCCCGCCCTCGACGACCTTGCGGAGGTGCCGCGGGTGCTCGACGGCGCGCCCGGGCCATCTTCGGGCTGGCCCGAACCGGAGACCCGGGATACGCCACGGGCGGACGAAGTCATGGCGGCCATCCCCTCCGACATCCAGGCGCTGAAGTCGGCTTCTCCGGAACTTGCGGCGCGCTGGCGGGCGGCCACGCGTTCGGTCCTGCGGAGCTATCTTTCGGACGGGTACGAAGTTTGCGAGCTCATTCGGGGAGCGCGCGTCTCACACTATCTCCTGAGGAGAATCGAGAAGACGCGCGCCTGAACCTGGATTCGTCGAGACCGGACCGGCGCGCCCGAACCGGAGACGCCGCCCCGGCTCGCATTTGACAGGACTGATCGATGAATGAAAGGAAACTCGACTCGCTCCACGTGGCCATCGTCGGTGCCGGTCCCGTGGGGATCGAGGCGGCGCTGGCCGCGGCCGAAGCCGGGGTGTCGTTCACCCTGTACGAAGCCGGCGCGCATGTGGGCAACAACGTGCTCTCGTGGGGACACGTCGCCCTGTTCACGGGCTGGGATCTGAACGTTTCGCGACGGATGCGGCGATGGCTGGGGCGCGCGGGGCACGAGATCCCCTCCGGAGACGAGCCTCCGACCGGACAGGAGCTGGTCGCGAGGGTGCTTCAGCCGATCGCGGCCCTGCCCGTCATCGCCGACCGCCTGCGCCTCGGCGCGCGGGTGCTGTCGGTGGCCCGGGAAGGACTCCTGAAGCACGAGGAGATCGCCAGCGCCGAGCGCGCCAACCTGCCGTTCCGCCTGCTGGTGCGCACCTCCGGCGGGGAGCGGATCGACCGCGCGGACATGGTGGTCGACTGCACGGGCACCTGGGACGTCCCCAACGCGCTAGGCGAAGGCGGCATTCCCGCTCCGGGAGAGGCGGCCGCGGAAGACAGGATCGTCCGCCACATTCCGGATGTCGAAGCCAATCCGGGCGAATGGGCCGGGAAGCGCATCCTGCTGGTCGGGGGAGGCCATTCCGGACAGACGGTCGCGCGGTCGCTCGCCGCCCTCGCTCAGCGAACCCCCGCTACCCGGGTGACCTGGGCGCTGAGACATCCCGAGTTGCGCCTTCAGCCCATTGCCGGCGACCGCCTGCCCGCACGCAGCCGTCTCACCCTCGCCGCCCGGCGGCTGGCCACGAGCGACGCGTCCGGTCTCGAAGTCCTCCCGGGCTTCACGGTCAACGGAATGGAGCGCAACGGCGATGGCCTCAACGTGATCCTGAGGCAGCGGGGCGGCTCCACCATGGTGCGCCGGGTCGACCGGATCGTCTCCATGTGCGGCTACGTCGGCGACCACGGCCTCTACCGGCAGCTCCAGGTGCACGAATGCTACGCGACGGCGGCGCCGATGAAGCTCTCCGCGGCGCTGCTCGCCGGCTCCGCGAGCGACGACTGCATGGACCAGACGAGCTTCGGCGCCAGCACGCTCGACAACCCCGAACCCGGCTTTCTGATTCTGGGATCCAAGTCGTACGGCCGGAACAGCACCTTCCTCATGCGCGTGGGATGGGAGCAGGTCGACGAGGTATTCGGGCCGCTGGGAGCACAGGTGACGCCGAACGCCCTCTCGTGAAGATCGACGCCGTCGAAGTCCGGGAAATCCGGCTCCCGCTGCGCGAGCGCTTCGAGATCTCGAGCGGATACTCAGAGGAACGGCGCATCCTGCTGGTCAGGCTGCACGCCGACGGCGAAACCGGTTGGGCGGAGTGCGTGGCCGGCGAGGACCCCGGGTATTCGTACGAGACCACGGAAACCGCGTGGCACGTTCTCTCGCAGTTTCTCATTCCCGTGCTCCTGGGAGCAGAGGTGGAGGGACCCGCGGACGTGGAGCGGCGACTCTCGCACGTTCGTGGCCACCCCATGGCGAGGGCGTGTCTCGAAATGGCGTGCTGGGACCTCGAGGCCAGGCGACGCGGCCTCTCCCTCGCGGAGGCCGTGGGGGGCTCCGGCGACCCCGTGCCCGTGGGGGTGAGCGTCGGGCTGCAGAAGAGCGACGGCCTCCTGGTCGACAAGGTCGGCGGGTTCCTCGCGGAGGGCTATCGCAAGATCAAGCTCAAGATCAAGCCGGGGCGGGACGTGGAGATGGTGCGCGCCGTGCGCGAGGTCTTCCCCGGCGCGCCGCTCATGGTGGACGCCAACTCCGCCTACACGCTGGCCGACCGGGATCGCCTCGCGCAAATGGACGATCTCGATCTGCTGATGATCGAGCAGCCCCTCGCCTGGGACGACCTGCACGAGCACGCGCGCCTCCAGCAGAGTCTCGAGACTCCGGTGTGCCTGGACGAGTCCATCCGCTCGGCCGGCGACGCGGAGCTGGCGCTGGAACTGGGCAGCTGCCGCATCATCAACATCAAGCCGGGGCGGGTGGGCGGGCTGGGCTCGTCGCGTCGCATTCACGACCTTTGCCATGCGCGCGGCGTGCCGGTCTGGTGCGGCGGGATGCTCGAGTCGGGCGTCGGGAGGGCCTTCAACATCGCGCTCGCCACGCTGCCGGGCTTCACCATACCGGGCGACATCTCGGCCAGCCGGCGATACTGGGAGCGCGATATCGTGGACCCCGAGTTCGAGGTCGTCGACGGGATGATGACGCCCCCCTCCGGTCCGGGGATCGGGGTTGCACCCGACGAACGGCGCATCGACGAGCTCACGATGCGGGTGGCGCGCTGGCCCCGGGGGCGGGGGTAACCGGACGCAGACAGTCCGGACAGAACCGCCACCCGCCCTTCAGTCCCCGCCCGCAGGCGCACGTCGACACCCTCGGCGCGCCGCAGCAGGGGCATCCCAGGCAGGTCGGCGGCAACTCCTCCCCGCACTCCGCGCAGGCGAGCCGGGTGGCGGCCCCGCCCCCGATGACCCTGGCCACTTCGTGGGGCGTGGTGAGTCCCTCCGCCAGCTTCCGGCGCGCATCCCCGGCCATGGATCCCATCCCGGCCGCCACCGCGAGCTCCCGCAGCGCGGAGGTGGAGGCGCCGGCGCCCACCTCGTCACGGAGACGGTCGGTCATGCCCAGCACCTGGAAGATGCCGATGCGGCCGCGGAACCCCTCCTCGCACTGGTCGCAGGCGCGGCCCACCCCCCGGCATGCGGGGCAGGCACGGCGCACCAGCCGCTGCGCGATCACTCCGCTCAGGCCCCCCGCTACCAGGTAGGGGGGTACCTCCATGTTGAGCAGCCGGGCGATGGCGCCGGGCGCGTCGATGGTGTGGATGCTCGACAGCACCAGGTGCCCCGTCACCGCGGCGGCCATCGCGATCTCGGCGGTCTCGCGGTCGCGGATCTCGCCCACCATGACCACATCCGGGTCCTGACGCAGCACCGCCCGCAGGGCTACCGGAAAGGTCAGCCCCGCCTTCGGCCGCACCTGCACCTGGTTGATGCCCTCCAGACGGTACTCGATCGGGTCCTCCAGGGTGACGATGTTCTGCCGTTCCCGGTCCAGTTCGCCCAGCGCGCCGAACAGCGTCGTGCTCTTCCCGCTGCCGGTGGGGCCCGCCGCCAGAATCACCCCCTGCCGCCGGGCGAGCATGCCCCGCACCGCCGCGAGGTCGTCGTCCCCGAGCCCCACCCCTTCCAGGTCGGTGGGAGCCCGCCCCGGGTCGAGGATGCGCAGCACTGCCTTCTCCCCCTGGTCCACCGGGATCGTGGAGACGCGCACGCGGAAGTGCCGGCCGTCGCGGTCGTAGGTGAAGCCCCCGTCCTGGGGACGCTGTTTCACCGAGATGTCCATGCCGCCGAGGATCTTGACCCGCGACAGCACCGCCTCCCGAGACCACTTGGGCAGTCTCACCGCGTGCCGCAGGACGCCGTCCACGCGCAGGCGCACCCGCAGTTCCCCGCCATTCCGCTCGAGGTGCACGTCGCTGGCTCCCACTGCGACCGCCTCGCCCAGGATGCGGTCGACCAGCTGCACGGCCGGCGCCTGGTCGCCTTGCCGGGCGTAGCCGCGGCCCGCACGGACTTCCTCCCCGGGCAGCGCCGCGACAAAGACCTGCAGGCCATCGCCCAGCGTGCGGTCCAGCGCATCCGAGATCGCCGACCGGGAGGCCACCACCGGCTCCACCCGCAGCCCGGTGCGGAACTGCACGTCGTCCGCCGTGGCGAGGTCCAGGGGATCCGCCATGGCCAGCCGGAGCACCCGCCCCTCCACAAGCAGCGGAAGTACCGTGTTCGCGCGTGCCAGGCTCTCTCCCACGCGCGGCAGCGCATCCCTGCCGGCCTCGAGCGGAGGCGGGACGTAGGGGAGGTTCAGCTGGCGAGCGAGCCCGCGGGCCACATCCTCTTCGCCGCAGGCCTTGATGCGGACCAGCGTCGTACCGAGGCGCTCCCCGGTCTGCTGCTGCTCATCCAGCGCGCGAGTAAGCGCACCACGGGTAATCGTGCCGGTCTCGAGCAGAATCCGCCCCAGCAGCTTGGGCGTGCTTCGCGGATTCCTGGGCGTGCTTCGCGGTTTCACGCACGAAAGCTCGCCGCCCGGCGCGGGCGCTGGAATGGAAGAATGCGACCCACCGGCGATCCGGTCGGTCCGGCACGTCGGCTCGGTACGCCCGCCGGCCCGGCAAAGGCTACTCGGCCGGCGCGGCGAAGGCTACTCGGCCGGCCTCACGTCGATGGTGATCTGCACCGCCAGGTGACCCAGATCCGCACGCGAGCGCACGGCTTCCCGAATCCTCGGCTCCAGCTTGCCGTAGGCCGCCATCACCCCGTTGCGCAGGTGGGTTCGCAGCAGGTTGAGCGCGTTCGCGTCAGGTCTGGTCGTCCGCGTCTGCTTGCGCATTTCCACGAGATCGGCGGGCAGGATCTCGAAGGGCACGATGCCGATGTCGTCGTAGCGCTCCGAATCCAGGTACTGGATGGAGACCGAGACATCCCCCCGCGCGTGGCAGTGGCTGATGTCGCCGATCGCGCGGAATCGCGACGCCAGCCGCTTGATGTCCATGCTCTGCGCCGCGGACATGTAGCCACGGTTGGTCAGACTGAAGATCCGCCGCAGCCGCTCGGTCGGAGTGGCGTCGGCTTCCGGGGTTTCACTGTCGAGTTCGCGTCCGGTGGCCGCGCGCGCATAATGTTCCAGATTGAGATCGCGGTTCCTCTGGCGATCGATGTTTTCCAGGATGCGGTCCGGATTGGTTCTGAAGCTCATGCTTCTCCCTCATGGGTTTTCTTGTTGGGCACCTGACGATAACCAGCCCGGCAGCTACAGGCTATAATGGTTCGAGCCGACGGACCCCATCACACGCTCACCCATCGCACCGCAGGAGGATGCCATGTCCGATTCATCGTCCCCGTCCCTGCCCTCGCTGCCCGGAAGAATCGTCGCGGTATTCGTCTCCCCGGGCAGGCTGTTCGAGCAATTGCGCGACAAGCCCGTGTGGGGGGCTACCATGCTCCTTCTGGTGATACTGAACGTCATCATGATGTTTCTCATCCCCGCGGAGCTCTTCGAGGAGCAGATCCGGCGGAGCGTTGGGGATGCCGGAATGGGGGAGGACGAGATCGCCGTGGCGGTCACGGTCGGCCGTTACGCCGGCATCGCAATGGCCGGCGTGATGGGCGCGGTCGGCAGCTTCATCATCGGCGCGGCCCTGTTCTTCGTCTTCTCCACGCTGCTCGGTGACAACGGTCGCTTCCGCCAGTATCTCTCCGTCGTCGTGCACGCGCTGTTGGTCTCTTCGGTGGGCGCCCTCATCCAGGTGCCCCTCAAGCGGAGCGCCGGCGACATGGAGCTCGTGCTCAGCCTGGGGACCTTCGCTCCGTTTCTGCAGGATGGTTTTCTCCTGAGCTTTCTGAGCGCCATCGGACTCTTCGGCATCTGGTGCGCGATGCTGATGGCGATCGGCGTCACCAGGATCCAGCCCACGCGCGGCTGGGGCGGGGCGTTCACGGTCGTGATGGTGCTCTACTGCGTGTTCGCGCTGGGGACGGCGGCGATCACGTCGATGGTGTCATGACGGAGGCGCTACTGGCGGCGCTGGCCTGAGACACCATCTTATACCGGCTTCACCGCATTCACCCGGGATCCCTCCGCGATGATCCGATCCATCGTCCTCGCCATCGCCGTCATTGCGGCCTGCTACCACCTCTACGTGGCGGGAGTAGCGCCCTTCACCGCGCTCATCCAGCGTCCGGTCCACCTCGCGCTCATGGCGTCGCTCGGCTTCCTGGGCCTCGGGGTGCGCGGCGCGCGCGGCTTGTATCGGAAGCCCGGCACCGTGGAAGATCCCGAGCGCGGCTTCCCGGTGCGGCACGTGATTTCCCTGACGCTGCTGGTGGGGACGGTCCTCAGCTGCGCCTACCTCGTGTCGGAGAACGAGGCGCTGGTGAGCCGCTCTGCATCGCCGACCACGCTCGACCTGATCGCGGCCGCGATCACCCTCCTGGCGGTGCTGGAGCTCGCGCGCCGGGCCACGGGGTGGGGCATCGTGGCGGTGGCGATCCTCTCCATCACCTACGCGCTCGCAGGACCCTGGCTGCCCGGCATTCTGGCCCACCGGGGGTACGGCCCGCAGCGGCTGCTGGAGCAGCTCTACCTCTCCACCGAGGGCATCTGGGGCATTCCGCTGGGGGTGTCCGCGGACTTCGTCTACCTGTTCGTGTTCTTCGGGGCGGTGCTGGACATGGCGGGCGGAGGGGCGCTCCTGATCGCGCTCGCCGACCGGGTCGCGGGGCGAACAAGGGGAGGGCCGGCGAAGACGGCGGCGGTCGCCAGCGCATTCATGGGCTCTCTGTCGGGGAGCGCCGTGGCCAACGTGGTGACGACCGGCACCTTCACCATCCCGCTCATGCGCCGGGCGGGGTTCCGGCCCTTCTTCGCGGGCGCCATCGAGGCGGCGGCGAGCACGGGCGGGCAGCTCATGCCACCGGTAATGGGGGCGGGCGCGTTCATCCTCGCGACCTGGACCAACATCCCGTACCGCACGGTCGCGCTGGCGGCGGCCATCCCGGCCGTGCTCTACTACGTGGCCCTCTTCGCCGCCATCCACTTCCGGGCAGAGCAGCAGGGACTCGACCCGGTGGTCGACAAGGACCGACCGTCGGTCATCAGCAAGCTGCACCTCCTTGTCCCGCTGCTGATCATCGTCGTGCTGCTGGCGCAGGGCCGTTCACCGATGCGCGCGGCCTTCTGGGGCGTGAGCACGGCGCTCCTGCTCTCGCTGGCGGTGCCTTCGACCCGCATGAAACGCAGCGACTACCTGAAGGCGACGCTCGCCGGAGCCTCGGGGGCCGTTCAGGTGGCGGCGGCGTGCGCCGCAGCGGGGATCGTCGTGGGGGTGGCGTCGCTGACCGGGATCGGGCTGCGGATGTCGGAGTTCATCGTCGTCATCTCGCAGGGCCAGCTCTTCCCCGCGCTGCTGCTCACGGCGGCGGGCTCGATCATCCTGGGGATGGGGCTGCCGACGACTGCCGCGTACGTGGTCCTGGCCGCGCTCGGAGCTCCGGCGCTGGTCGAGCTGGGCGTGCCGCTGCTGGCCGCGCACCTGTTCATCTTCTACTTCGGCTGCATCTCCAACGTGACCCCACCGGTGTCGCTGGCGGCATATGCAGCGGCAGGGGTGGCGTCCTCTCCACCCATGCGAACGGCGCTTACGGCGATGTTGCTGGCGATGGCCGGGTTCCTGGTGCCGTTCCTGTTCGTGTACGCGCCACCTCTCCTGCTGGAGGGATCCATCGTGGCGATCGTGCTCACCTCGGGAACGGGCGCCCTGGGCATCAGCGCCATGGCCGGAGCCGCGATCGGCTACATCCGAAGGCCGTTGGCGGTGTGGGAGCGCGCGGCGGTGGTGGTCGCCGGCGCGGCGCTCTTCGGGCCATCAGCGGTGCTCGATGCCGTGGGGGCCGTCCTGGGAATCGGGCTCTGGATGTGGCTGGGACTCAAGCCGGAGGCCTCCGAGCCGACTCCTTCGGGCTGACGCAATCGCGAGTCGCGCGGCAGGGTTATACTTTGTCGCGAGTTTGTACGTTTGCGGCGGGCCACCCAGCTTCGCAGGAGACCCAGTGACCAGAAGAACCCTCATCGCGTGCGCTCTGATCGCGGCCCTGGCTGCCGCCGGATGTGGAGACGGATCCGGGGGAGGCAGGCAGTTCCGGAGCCTCGGCACCGCGGGCACCGGCGGCATCTACTATCCGCTGGGCGGGACCATCGCGAGCCGCCTCTCGGTGCTCGACAGCGCCAGCCAGTACACGGCCGAAGTGACGGGTGGATCGGTCGAGAACATCGCCCGCCTGAACGCGCGTCAGATGGACCTCGGCATCGCCCTTTCGGTCACCATGTACGAGGCCTACCGCGGCATCGGGGACTACGACGCGCCGATCGAGGGGCTGCGCGTGGTCGCGCCCCTGTATCCGAATATCACCCACGTGATGGTGCCCCAGGGATCCACGGTAACCGACATCTCCGAGCTGCGCGGAGGACGGGTGAGCGTGGGCTCCGCGGGAAGCGGCACGGAGCAGTCCTCGCGCCAGCTGCTGCTCGCCCACGGGATCAGCTACGACGACATCAACGTCCAGTATCTCACCTTCACCGAGTCGGCCAACGCGCTGCGGGACGGCGCCATCGACGGGTCCATCATCTCGGTCGGATACCCGGCCGCCGCCGTGCTCGAGGCCACCACCACCGGCGGGGCGCGCCTGCTCGCCCTCTCCGACGAAGCCATCGAGGCGATGACCTCCACCTATCCGTACTACTCGCGCGGATACCTCCCCGGGGGAATCTATCCGGGTGCCGACGAGCCGCTCCAGACCATCGCGATGATGAACTGGATCATCTCCATGGATCATCTGGAGGCACCGGTGGTGGACCATGTGCTCGGGATTCTGGAGAACGAGAGGGAGATCCTGGTCCGGGTCAGCCGCATGGTCGAGCAGGTGGACTTCGCTTTTCTGGATGACGCTCCCGTTCCGCTGCACTCGGCTACGGAGGCGTGGCTTGCCGGCCGGGGAGCAGACCGTTGAGACGCGCGCGCTCCGCGACAGCGTCGGGATCGAACAGCTTCACATCAGCGGCCGGGCGTGCGCCTGCGGACCACCGCGCGGCCGTCCGGGGGCGCTGATCGCGCTGGCGGAAGCTGCGGGCCGGAGGGAGGCTACATGATTCGCTCACCCTTCGGATGCCGTGTCTCTCTGACGCGGGCAATTGCACGGGGAACCACAGGGCTGATGGCCCTCGCCGCAGTCGCGTGTGGTCGAGGCGCCGAGGCGCCCGCGGACTTGATCCTTCTGGGCGGGGATGTCGTTACCATGGGATCCCCCGGGGTGGTAGAGGCGCTCGCGGTCAGGGGCGACCGGGTGGTGGCCGCCGGGACCTCGGAGGAGGTGCTCGGGCGGGCTGGCCCGGCGACGCGGATGGTCGAACTGGCCGGACGCACCGTCCTGCCCGGGCTGACCGACAATCACTACCACGGCATCGGGGGCGGTCCCGGCGTCGACCTGTCCGGGGCGCGGTCGCTACGGGACATCATCGAACGGATCGCGGCCGCCGCGCGCGCGACGCCGCCAGGCGAGGTGATCGTCACCAACTCGAACTGGCATGAAGGCCAGCTGAGCGAGCAGCGGCTCCCGTACCGCGACGATCTCGACCTGGCCGCGGCCCGGCACCCGGTCGTGGTGGTGCGCGGCGGCCACCAGTACGTGCTGAACAGCGCCGCGCTGGCGCACTGGGGGATCGACGAGTCGACGCCGGAGGTCCCCGGTGGCCGCATCGGCCGCGACCCGGACGGCCGCCTGAACGGCGAGCTGGTGGACCGCGCCAAGGACCTGGTCACCCTGCCGCCCATCCCCGCCCCCGACCCCACCACCCTCCTCGACGACCTGGCCGCCGAGCACGCCCGGCTGAACGCGCGCGGCCTGACCGGCATCCGCCATCCCGGCGGGTCGGTCGACCAGTACCGCGCGCTCGAGCGCCTGCGAGAGCAGGGCCGCATGACGCTACGCGTCAACTACCTGTTCCGGGGCCCGCGCGCCGGCGGCGTCGAAGCGCTCTCCGAAGCCCTCGCGACCTGGCCGGCCATGGGCGACGGCGACGAGTGGCTCCGGGTCGGCGGGGTCAAGCTTGGGGTGGACGGTGGCTTCGAGGGCGGCCTGATGCGCGACCCGTACGAAGAGCCGTGGGGTGAGGGCGGCACGTTCCACGGCCTGCAGACCATGCCCACCGACGACTACATCGCCACGGTGCGCGATCTTCACCGTCAGGGCTGGAGGGTCGCCACCCACGCGGTGGGAGACGCCGCCATCGACCTCGTCCTCGACGGCTACGAGGCCGCCAACGCCGACGCGCCTATCGACGGCCTGCGCTGGGTCATCGAGCACGGCTTCATCCCGCGCGACGACCATTTCACGCGCATGCGCGACCTCGCTCTCGCCGTCACCGCCCAGCACCACCTGTACGTCGCCGCCCCGAGCCTGGTGGAGTACTGGGGCGCGGACCGCGCCGCCTGGACCACCCCGGTGCGCGCATACCTCGACGCCGGCATCCCGGTCTCCCTGGGCAGCGACTCGCCCGTCGTCCCGTGGGATCCCTGGTCCGTGCTCCACCACTTCACCACGCGGGGGACCATCAGCGCCGGCGTCCATGGCGCCTCCCAGCGCATCACCCGCGAAGAGGCCCTGCGCGCCATGACGCGGGGGTACGCCCACCTCACCTTCGAGGAAGCCGAAAAGGGAACACTCGAGGTCGGCAAGCTCGCCGACCTGATCGTGACGGCGGAGCACTACCTCGACTGCGAAGACCCCTGCCTGGAGGCCATGCAGGTCGACATGACGGTCGTGGGGGGAAGGGTGGTCTACGAGCGGTAGGGACTGCTGGACCATCCGCCAAGGTCGGTGTATCCTATCCGCCCACACGGGCGGTTTCTCGCTTGGCGGCGGCTGATCCTTGATACCCTGGCACAACAGGAGAGCGACAACTGACCAAGCAGGCGTACAAATTGCGGCTTGAAGGGCTGCGCGAAGCCGGGGGACACGTTCGGGCGGAGACCTTGGTGCGTGCTTTGGGGGCCCTCCTGGGAACGGCCGAGCGAGCCACACGGCTAGCAGCCACAGGTCGTAGCGTTGCGAGGGGCCGAAGGCCGGCTTGGCTCAAGGCAGCGATGGACGTCACCGTTACAGGACTCGGGACAGGATCCACTACTCTCGATATCCAGGCGCCGAAGCTCGGAGACGTCCACGAGGAACTTGGGCAACGGGACTTCTGGCTGGAACAACCTGAACCGGAAGACACGGCACTTGATCTGGGAGCCCGCGCCATCAGAGAAGCCCGAAGTTCCCATGCAACCGGCGACTACTACGACAGTTCCATCCTCCATGAGATCCTCAAACTCGGGAGAGCCGCTGAGGGAGCGAAGGAAGTCCGCTACGAGTTGATTCCGGAGAACGGAACCCGGAGCGGATTTGTCCTCAGAACTTCCGAATGCCCCGGGCTCCGACATCGGTTGGATCTAATCCCGGCCTCGCGCGCTGCCGTTGTGAGCGGGCGACTCGACGAGATCGGACACGGCCAGGGTCGTTTCCGACTCCTGATGGGCCACGGGCGTTCCCTTCCAGGTCAGCTACGTCGCGCCTCCCTCGACGTCGAGTTGCTCCGGCCTCTCTGGGGCAAATCGGCCACGGCGCAAGGCTTGGTCCACTTCAAACCCAACGGTCAGCCGCGCCTGATCGAAGCGTACCGAATCAGCGCCCGTACCAAAGGTGACTCTATCTTCGAGACCCTACCCCAAGGTGAAACGACCGGGCAAGTGGACACGAGAAAGAGCACTGCCGTCAAGGCATTGTCGCATGTTGATCCGATGGTGCTTTGGGGCGCATGGCCCGGCGATGAGCCCATCGATGAACTGTTGGCCCAACTGGATTAGTCTCCAGCCACGATGCGGCGCTTCCTGCTGGATACGAATATCCTGCTAGGACTTGCACGAGGAGCTTCCTGGGCCCGTCGCGTATACGACCAGTTCAGCTTGGGCGATCCCGCGGTCATCTCCTTCACGTCCGTGGTGTGCATAGGTGAGATCTTCTCCATCGCAGAACGGAACGGCTGGGGACCGAAGAAGAGAACCAACCTTGAAAGGACACTCGCGGAACTCCCCGATCTCCCGATCAAGGATCCTGACATTCTTAGAGCATACGCCCAAATTGACGCGTGGAGCCGCGGAATCCCGGTAGTCGCCCCGGGGGGAGCAGCTCCTCCGAGACCAGCGGTTCGAATGTCGAAGAACGACCTGTGGATTGCTGCTACCGCTCACGTCACCGGTGCGATTCTCCTGTCGACCGACAGAGATTTTGGGCACTTGGACGGCGTGTGGTTGAGATACGAATACGTCGACCAACAGCCTCGCTAAAGCTGAGCGCCAACCGAGGAGGCACTCGATGACCCACGCCGACACGAGAGAGACCGAACGACGGACGGTCCGCCACACGCCCGGTGGAGGTCACTCAGTCGATGCCCGAGAACTCCTGGGAAGCGACCGCGCCAAGGCGCTCATCGAAAGGGTGGCAAAGGAATTGAAGGTTATTCGTCGTCGCGCATCGGATACCGCTAACGACCGGAGATAGACCCGCAGCGACCGGAACAATCGAGCCAAGCCATCCGAACGAGAGCCGATAGCGGTCCCGAACTGGATCACGACTCGCGGTCGTCGCCGAGAGCCTCCCTTCCTTGGTCGAGGCTGTCGGTGGAACCGTCCCCAACCCCACCGCCCGGCAACCCACCCGTCCCGCACACCGCGAACTCCCGACCACCCCGCCGGATCCGGTAAGGCCGCTTCACAACCGGAACCACAACGTAGTCCCTCCCCTCCGGATACCGCCGCCGAAACGCAATGACCGCGCGTGGATCGACCTCATCCGGATCGATCTTGCACTCGAACGTATCCAGGCGTCCCTCCTGCCGGGGCACCACGAAATCGACCTCGCGTCCCGCCTTGTCACGCCAGTAGAAGATGTTTTCGTCCAGGTGGCGAAACCGAAGGGAATCGAGCACCAGGTGCTCCCACAGCAGGCCGCGGTCGTCTTCGCGGATGCGGGTCCAACCCTTCTCGAAGGTCACGAAACCCGTGTCGAATGCGTAGCACTTGGGACGGCTTACGATCTCGCCACCGCCTCCACCCCGGAAGGGACGCACAAGGTGGATGGCATGGGCGATCTCCAGGGCCTCGATGTAGGACTTGACCGTCGGTCGGCTCAGCTCCGTCAACCGCGACAGCCGGCTGTAGTCGACCTGCCCGGCACTCCATCTCAGCAGCAGGCGGAACAGCGAGAGAAAGCCCTGGCGATTGCGGACCGAAAACAGCTCGAGAATGTCCCTGGCGTAGAAACTGTCGATCCATTCGGCGAACGCGTGCGGGGATTTTCTTCGCCGCAGAAGTGACTCCGGCAGTCCACCGTGCAGCAGCCGACGGTCAAGGTCCGCGATTCCAAACGGCTCTTCGCACTCCTCCCACAGCACTGGACACAAGTAGATCGCCCGTTTTCGTCCGGTCAGCGAGTCCCGGAACTTCCCCGTCGCGGCAAGCGTGGACGAGCCGGTCGCCAGGATTCGAAGCTCCGGATACTCGTCGGCGGCGATCTTGAGCAGCAGGCTGGGATCGGCAATGCGGTGTACTTCATCGAACGCAAGCGACGTACCCGGCCTCTGGCCTTCGAGGAAGAGTTCCGGGTCATCCAGAGCACGCCTGGTGGAAGGCAGGTCGCAGTTCAGGTAGACCACGTCCGGCACCATCCGGACAAGCGAGGTCTTGCCGACCCGCCTCACACCGGACAGCCAGACGACAGGTCTCTCCGACCATGCCTCTCGGATTCTCGCAAGCCACAGGCAACGCCCAATCATAGGCGTATTTTACATCTGGTCAGACCAATTGACAACTACATTTCTCATCTGAGGGGATGGCACGGCCCGGAGATCGTCAACAGCCGTCAACAGCCCCGCGCCGTACCGACCCCTCTCATCACCCCCCGCCCCATCGCTCAAAGGTCCTCCCGGCCGAAAGCCCCTCCCGCGAAGAGCCCTTCCCGGCCGCGCTCCCGTGTGCTCGCCCCCGTCGATCACCAGGGTCCCGTTGACGATCACGTAGGGAATCCCCACCGGATAGGACTTGGGGTTCTCGAACGAGTTCGTCTCGGCGATCCCGACCGGGTCGAACAGAGTGACATCGGCGACGAAGCCCGTCCGCATCTGGCCGCGGTCGGCAATCCCCAGGATCTGCGCCGGCAGCGAGGTCATCTTGCGGACGGCATCTTCCAGATCGAGCACGCCCTCGTCGCGAACGTAGTGGCCGAGCACCCGTGGGACCGTTCCGTAGTTGCGTGGATGGGGGATGCCGGGGGCGTCCAGGTTGATGGCCGATCCGTCACTGGCGTGGGCCACCCAGGGCTGCCGCATGATCTGGCGCACATCCTCCTCCGACATGGTGTGGAAGACGCCGCTGATGCTGCCGCCCTCGGCCACCATCAGGTCGATCACCAGGTCGGCGGGGTCGTCCACGCCCACCGACTCGGCGATCTCGGCCACGCGCATGCCCTCGTAGCGGCGAACCTCGGGCAGGCTCGCCCGGGCGAGCACGATGCCCTCCCACCAGCCGTGCTCTTCGGCCCAGGCGATGAAGTCGGCGTCGTTCTTGATCCGCTCGCGCAGAGACTCGTCGCGGAGGCGTTGGGCGAACGCGTCGGGCCCGCCCTCCCGGACCCAGAGCGGAAAGAAGGAACTCCACCCGTGGAACATGGCCGTGTACGGGTACTGATTCGCCGTGATGTCGAGACCCCGGGCGCGAGCCCGGGCGATCTGACCAATGTAGCGATCGATGGTGCCCCAGTTGTTCCGCGCCCGGATCTTGAAGTGGAACAGATGGACCGGGATGCCGACTTCCTCGGCCACGCGGATGGCGAAATCGATCTCCTGCTCCTGCTGGTAGCCCTCGCTGCCGTGATGCGACGTATAGTTGCCCCCGTACGAGGCCACGATCCGGGCCAGCTCCAGCACCTCGTCGGGGTGGCGGGGACCGCCGCTTCCGAAGCGGGTCACGAGGCCCCAGGCCCCTTCCTCCATCGACCGGGCGGTCAGCTCCTTCATGCGCTCCAGCTCGGCGGGGGTCGCCGGGCTCTCGTCGAAGCCCTTCACCACGCGGCGGATCTGATGGTAGGAGACGTGGGAAATGAGGTTCATCGAGATGCCGCCTTCCTCGAGTCGCTCGAAATACCCGGTAAAGGTGGTCCAGCCTCCGCCGCCTGCAGCGTCCAGCCCATCGCGTGGCGCCTGGCTGCTCGACTCGCCGGCCACGTCCAGGGTCACGCCCTGCCGCACCTTGCTCTGCGCAGTGCCGTCGTCCAGCAGCCGACCGTCCGAATGCGTGTGCAGGTCGATGAACCCGGGCGCGACGACGAGTCCGGTCGCGTCGATGACCCTTGTCGCGTCCGCATCGGCAAGGTGCCCCACCGCCACGATGCGGTCGTCGCGGATGGCCACGTCTCCCGAGAACCACGGGTTGCCGGTGCCGTCCACGATGCGCCCCCCCGTGATCAGGATGTCGTAGGGACCCGGGTCGATCTGGGCCGACACCCGCAATGGGCTGGTGGTCAGAAGGACGAGGGAGAGGAGGGCCAGGGGAGCGCGCGCGATGTCCATGAAGGGGAGCCTCTGCCGATGGGCGACGTGTGATGGGCGCGTGACGTGTCCCGGCCAGGGCGGACCGGCCGGGCAGCGGCGCGGGAACGCCCGGTCACAATACCGGATGCCGAACCGGGTCGCGACCCGGGCCGTCAGGGAACGCGGGAGGTTCCTTCCCACGGGCTGTCGGAGCTTCAACGGCCGGGCGTATGCCAACCGACCGGGGTGCCTTACAATTGGTGGCCCTGAACGGCACACATGTCATCCGGTCAGCCAATGCGCGCAACCCCCGGTGACCCAATCACACGCCCCATGACGCCACTCGCCTGCCAGAAGTCCGCCTTCTCCCTCGACCCGGGCATCCACTACATCAACTGCGCGTACCTGAGTCCCCTCGCGCGCGCGGTCGAGGAAGCCGGCATCCGGGGCATTCGCGCCAAGTGCGCGCCCAGCGGGATCACGCCCGCGGATTTCTTCGACCCCTGCGACGAGCTGCGCCGCCGTTTCGGCCGCCTGGTCAACGCTCCCGCCGACCACATCGCCATCATTCCCGCGGCTTCGTACGGGGTGGCGACCTGCGCCCGCAACATCGACGCGCGCCGCGGCGCCAACATCGTGCTCACCGCGCGGCAGTTCCCCGGAAACGTGCACAGCTGGCGACGGCTCGCCCGTGAGCGTGGGGCGGCGTTGCGGGTTGTCGATGCGCGTCCTGGTCCCGGCTGCGGCGAGCGGTGGAGCACCCGCATCCTCGAGGCCATCGACGCCGACACCGCGGTCGTGACCATGGGCGCCGTCCACTGGACCGACGGCACCGTCTTCGACATCGATGCGATCGCCGCGCGCGCCCGGGAAGTCGGGGCGTACCTCATCATCGACGGCACCCAGTCGGTCGGGGCCATGGACTTCGACGTGGCCCGCATCCGGCCCGACGCGCTCATCTGCTCCGGCTACAAGTGGCTGATGGGGCCCTACTCCATCGGCCTGGCCTACTTCGGACCGCGCCTTCTGGACGGCGTCCCGCTGGAGGAGACGTGGATCGGCCGCGAGGGCAGCCGCGACTTCGCCGGCCTCGCGGGCAACTACCCCGACGGCTACGAACCCGGTGCGACCCGCTTCGACGTCGGCGAGCGCAGCAACTTCATCCTGGTGCCGATGATGAACGCGGCGCTCGAGCTCGTACTCGGGTGGACGCCCTCACGCATCGCCGAGTACTGTGGCAACCTCACGGCGGAGCTGGTCGAGCGGGCGCACGAAGCCGGATTCGGGGTCGAGGACGGACCCTGGCGCGCCTCCCATCTCTTCGGACTCCACGCCCCTTCCGGCCTGGACCCGAGGGCTGTGAGCGAAGCTCTGGCCGCCCGCAACGTCCATGTGTCGTTGCGCGGCACGGCGCTCCGCATCTCGCCCCACGTCTACAACGACCAGGCGGATATGACGGCGCTGTGGGATGCGTTGCGGTCGGTGCTGCCGTCCCGGCAGCCCGTGGACCGCTAGTTCAAAAGGGTGCCCGCCGCCTCGGGCGGGGCATGGAAGTGAAAGCGCGGGACCGGAGCGCGGAATACGGAGCCGTCCCGCCGCCGGAAGTGGTAGAACCCTTCCATGTGGCCATTCGGACCGCGGAGTACGCAGAAGCTCTGGTAGCGGTGCGCTTCGCCCGGCCGCAGGATCGGGAACTCGCCCACGACGCCCTCCCCTTCGACTTCATGATCGCCCGCCACAGGATCATGGATCAGCCAGTGGCGCCATAGGAGCTGCGCCACCTCGTCTCCCACGTTCTCGATCGTGACGTCGTAGGTGAAGACGAACTGGGAGACGCGGGGATCGGAGTATCGGGTCGCGTACTCGGGACGAACCGTGATCGTCATCGCGTCCGCCTCCACCGGCGGGCGGGCGGCGGCGCCCCCCGTCTGATTCGACGACATGCCGTTCCCGTCGCTCCCCTGTTCCCGTCCGGGAGGTTCGGTTGGTCGATGGCTTCCCACAGTCGATCCGCGCTCGCTAGATTGGTTCCCTGCCTTTCGCGCCCTTCCCGCACCCTCGCACAGGACACGCCGACATGCAAGGAGCCATGCTTCTTCCCGAGTTCGACCACGAGAACGCGAACACCCGCCGGATGCTCGATGCCATCCCCGACGAGCACCTCGACTACAGGCCCCACGAGAAGTCGTGGACCATGCGGGAGCTCGCCACCCACGTCGCGACCGTGGGAGGCTGGACCCGGCCGACCTTCGAGCAGGACGAGATCGACCTTTCCCAGCCCTGGGAGCCTCAGCAGTTCGCAAACTCGGCCGAGATCGTCGCCGCCTTCGACGCGACCATCGCCGACGCGCGCGAAGCCCTGGAAGCGGCCTCGGCGGAGACCTTTCAGGAGATGTGGACCCTTCGCTCCGGCGACACCGTCCACTTCACCATGCCCAAGGGCCTGGTATTCCGTTTCTTCGTCATGAACCACATCGTGCACCACCGCGCCCAGCTCGCCATCTACCTGCGCGAGTGCGATGTCCCGGTGCCGGGAATGTACGGGCCGTCGGCGGACGAGGGCTTCTAGCGGGCGGCGTCCCCTTCCGCGGGCCGGAGCGGAGGCAGGTCCGGTCGCACGACGGGACACGCGGCAGCCGGCTTGACGCGCCCGTACCGCCCGTCAAAGAATGCCACCTGCGATTGGCTGCCGGTCAGCGTGCCGGCAAGCCCACGACGGCGCCCCGCTGGCGGGCCCGCCGGCTCACTACAGGAGGCCGACATGAAACGTTGGGGACTGCTGGTACTGAGAGTCAGCACGGGATACCTGCTGGTAATGTGGGGGCTCGACAAACTCGTCAACGTCGACCACGGCGTCGCGGTTGCCGACTCGTTCTACGGCGGGATCGGCAGCAGCCCGATCTTCCTCAACGTGTTCGGCGTGGCGGAGGCGCTGCTCGGCGTGCTGGTCGTGCTCGGGCTTTGGCGCAGGCGCGCCTACCCGGTGATGTTCCTCATTCTGGGCGTCACCGCCGTGGCCGTGTGGCGATCGGTGCTCGACCCCTGGGGCTGGTTCATCGAGGGCGCGAACGTGCTCTTCTATCCGTCGATCATCATCGCGGCGGGCGCCGCCGTGCTATGGGGCACGATGGATGAGGACCACATGACCCTCGACCACCGCATGGGCGGGGCCGGGAGCTGAGCGGGCGCAACGGGCTGTAGGGCGGGGCACCGCTCGATCGCCTTCCGAGACCGCTCGTGTACGAGGCCATCATCGCGCGAGACTAGGTCCCGAACACGATCTCCGCCTGGGCCCCGACCTCGATCTCCATCTGCGAGAACCAGCCCTGCGGCACCTCCAGCGCGAACATTGCCGGGCCGGAGGAAGTGTAGAGGCGCGTGCTCTCGGGCTCCATCTGCTGGATGTCGATGATGCGGGCGTTCGCGTCCAGATAGGCGATGTCGAGCGGGATGTAGGTGTCCTGCATCCAGAAGGACCGGACTTCCTCGTCGTCGAACACGAAGATCATTCCGGCGCCGGGCGCGAGGAAGTCGCGGTCCTTGAGCCCCTGGCTGCGTTCATCCGGCGTGCGCGCGACCTCGACCACCACCGTATCCGCGCCGATGATCACCCAGGCAAGGTCGCGGCCGGGGCCCATCGGCATGACCGCTTCGGACGCCTCGGACCCGGACTGCGCATCGCCCTCGGACCCGTTCGAGCGACAGCCCAGCAGCGGCAGCGCCAACAGCAACAGAACGAGAAGCGGACGGCGGGTCTCCGGAAACAGAAGGAAGTGCGGGGACCGTGGCCGGTTCCGGTCGCGAGACTTATGACGCGCGGATTGGGAGAACATCGATTGCCTGCCGAGGGTGGGTGGATCGTCGTATCCGGATGCCGATCGGGCGTCGACGCCGTCCGGCGCAGCGGACGGACACGACGTTTCCATCGATTCGACAGCAATGATAACTTATGGATGTCTTCGCGGAAGGGCGCGCACGGACGACAAGGCCCGCGAATCGGCAGGTCGGTCTCCGCAGGCCCGCTCCGAGCAGACCGATCACCCAGGTACGGGAACCCGCATGCTCGACCCCGAACTCCTCGACATCCTCGTCTGCCCCGAAACGCGCACCCCGCTGCGCGTGGCCGACGACGATCTGTTGAGCGCCCTCAATCGGGCCGTCGAAGGGGGTGCGGTACGGAACCGGCGCGGCGAACTCCTGACCGATCCGGTGAAGGCGGGCCTGGTCCGGGAGGACGGCGCCGTCCTGTACCCGATACGGGACGGCATTCCCATCATGCTCATCGACGAAGCCATTGCCGTCGACAACCTCTGACGCATCGGACGAAATCCCGCCATCACTCGAAGGCGCCCGGCTGCGTAACGTCGCGCCTGGGGGAAACCACACTACCTCATGTCCCTGATCGGCTTCCACCGCTTTCTCATCTACTCGGGCATCACGTTCTGCCTCGCATTCGCGGCCTACGAGTTCGTCCAGTACTCGCGCTCGTCCTCGCTCGGCGATCTCCTTCTGGGGATCGTCTTCCTGACGCTGGGCATCCTGCTCGCGTACTACCTGTCCCGGCTGGCGGACTTTCTCGCGGGCAGGAGGCGGTAGCCCCGCCACCCGTCCCGGCGAAGAGACCTCGCGGGCGGGATTCCTTCCACCGGCCCTTGCCGGCTCACTTCCTCCGTCTCGCCGGAGCCCTGTCGCCCGCGTACTCTGTTAGAGAGGTCGGTCAGGCCGCTGCCGTTCTGGCCACGTCAGGGAATCCAGGGGAGGAACGACCCATGCGCCGCATCACGTTTTCGCTCGCCGTCCTGCTCGCCATCGCCGGCTATCCCCTCGCTGGCCATGCCCAGTCCTTCGACCTGCTGATACGGGGCGGACGGGTGATGGACGGGACCGGCAATCCGGCGTTTGTGGCGGATGTCGGCATTGCCGGAGGCGAGATCGTTGCGGTGGGCGACCTGGCCGGGGCGAGCGCGGCGCGCGAGATCGACGCCACCGGCCTCCACGTCTCGCCCGGCTTCATCGACATGCATTCGCATGCCGACCGCAGCCTGTTCAACGGGGACATCGAGATCCGGCGGGCATCCAACCTGGTCGCCCAGGGGATCACGACCGTCGTGTTCGGGCCGGACGGGCGAAATCCCGCCTGGCCCCTGGAAGATGAGATCGCCGGATACGAGAACGGGGGCACGGCGCTGAACGTGATTCCGATGGTCGGCCACGCCACGGTTCGGACCGTCGCGATGGGCGACGACTACGAGCGCCACGCGACCCCGGAGGAGATCGCGGTGATGGTCGCCGAGGTCCGAAAGGGGATGGAAGCCGGAGCCTGGGGGCTGGGCGCGGGACCCGAGTACCGGCCCGGACGCTTCTCCACGACCGGGGAGATCATCGCTCTCGCACACGTGGTGGCCGACTACGACGGCTTCTACTACTCCCACCAGCGCAGCCAGTCCCCGCTTCCGCTGTGGCTCACCCCGAGCATCGTGGACGAGTACACGCCGCCCCCGACTTGGCCGCCGGGCTGGAGACTCACGGCCACCGACGGCATGCACGAAACCATCCGCATCGGGCGCGAGACCGGCATCCGCGTGGTCGGCACCCACATCAAGGCGAAGGGCCCGACCACCTGGGGCCAGTCGGCGACCGACGTGGCCGCGATCCGGCGAGCCCGCGCGGAAGGCGTACAGGTCTACCTGGACCAGTATCCCTACGAGACCTTCGGGGGCGGCTCGGCCGTGGTCATCCCCGCATGGTACTACGCGCCCCCGGGCGAGAGCCGGGAGGGCGGGCTCGACGATCCCAGGTGGCGGGGCGGCGACGACGACCTCTTCGGGAACTACAAGGAGAACCTGCGCGCCCACATGGAAGACCCCGACCTCCACCGTGAAATGGTCATGGACATCGAGTACATCCTCGACCTCCAGGGCGGCGCGGACCGGCACATCATCGTCATCTCGCCGCAGGACGAGTCACTCGTCGGCCGCACCCTGGCGGAGGTTGCCAAGGCCAACGGGCTGACGCCGGTGGAACAGGTCATCCACTTCGCGCTCGACAGCGAACCCTCGCTTCGCTCGGGCGTTCGCTTCCGTCCCCTGGCGGGAAGCCCGGAGGATGTCGAGCGCTACATGCGCCAGGACTTCACGGCGACCGGCACGGATGGGGGGATCGTCCCGAACCCGGCTCCCGGACAGCATCCCCGCTACTACGGCACCTACCCGCACAAGATCGCGACCTACGTCCGCGACAAGGGCACGATCACGCTGCCGTTCTTCGTGCGCTCCTCGACCGGCCTGCCCGCGCAGATTATCGGGCTTCCCGACCGCGGGTACATCCGTCCGGGACAGAAGGCTGACCTGGTCGCCTTCGACTATCCCCGGGTGCAGGACCACGCGACGATCCTCAACCCGGGCGGCGGAAACGAGGGCATCGAGTACGTGTTCGTGAACGGCGAGGCCGTGGTCGACGGAGGCGAGCTTACCGGTGCCCTCCCGGGGCGGGTGCTGCGGCGGCACGAGGTGCGCGGGCGGTAGGAAAACGCGGTCGGTTCGCGGGCCGCTCGCCAGGGCCGCGCTACGGGCCCGCCGACTCCCGGCAGGGGTTCGCGCCGCTCAATCCAACCCGGGCGCCTGGCGCCGGCGTCCCCCTCAGGCCGTCCTGTCGAGCGGATTCGCGGCAAAGGCGGCGCGCAGCTTCGGGTGCTTGCGCCACAGATAGTAGCCCATCCCGCCCGCGGCCAGCACGTTCGCGAAGGCGATCGAGGTCCAGGCCAGGGGACCCAGCAGGAACTCGGCCCCGAGCGCGATGAAGCCCATGAAGGCGGCCTCGAAGGCGACGAACAGGAGCACGGCGCCGAGCAGGAGTGGTGGAACTTCCTCCGCCTGCGTAAGGACGGCCGAGGCGACCACCCCCATCACCGCGAACGCGCCAAGGTGCACGGCGGAATAGCCCACCACCGCCCCCATGTGGATCGAGACGGCGTCGAGGTCGGTGACCCCGAAGAACAGGGCCGAGCCGAGGGCGCTCGGCGTGAAGAAGGGCTGGCCCGAGACCGCGTCGAAGATCAGGAACCAGACGGCCACCACGGCCGCGCCGATCAGGCCCGCGACGATCCCCTCCGTCAGGATGTGCTGGCGGCGCATGATCGACCACCAGTGAACCTCCGGGGCCGCCCCCATCATGTGCAGGTAGCCGACCAGCGTTACGCCCGCGATCAGGTTGCCGGTCAGATACTCCAGCCAGCCCAGGTTCTCGACGATGTCCACCCCGGTCACCGCTACGCTCGCAAAGAACACCAGCTCGTACAGCACGAATCCGACGATCAGCCCCGCAAGCACGCCGGGCACCGCCTTGATCCTGCCCAGCAGCCAGGCGACCGCCACACCGGCCAGCGCGAAGAGCGCCAGGTGAATCACGGAGTAGAGCACGACGTTGCCCGGAGCCACGGCGACCGTGTCACGACCCAGGAGGGCGGCTTCCAGGAACGCCGGGGTGCGGAAGGGCTGCCCCTGTGAGGCGTCGATGGCCAGAAACCACAGCGCCATCGCAACGGCGCCAAGCATGCCCGACAGGGCTCCCGGATAGAAGAACCGCTTCATGAACATGGACTGCCTCCTTCAGTTGGACCGGCGTAGACCAGCGTCCCCGAACGCGCGACATGGCCCATGGCTATCAGTGAGGTTGGGCCCGGAGGCCCCGGTGCCGCAAGAGTGGGCGGATCCACCCACCAGAAAGCCCTGACCGCGCCGCACCGGGCACGGTCAGGGCTTTGCGTGGCTGTTGGAAGAGCGGCGCGGCTCGCTCGGCCGGCGGCCCTCCTCGCCGTCAGCCGATCAGAACTCCGTCAGAACGGCGATCACCAGAATCACCGCCAGCGGCAACGGGCTGGCGGCCAGAAGCCAGAGTCGCTTGGGCTCGTATTTCAGGTGCATGTAGTAGAGCGCCACCAGCAGAGCCTTCCAAACCGCCATCAGGATCAAGCCTGTGGCGAGCAGCCACTGGGGCAGGGCGAGGAATGCGTATCCCACCTCCGCCATCGTCAAAACGAACAGTACGAACCAGATCAGGAAATATCTGGGTTGTTCTCCGTTGCCTGCCATCCGGGTATCTCCTTGGGTTTCGAGCGGCGGCCCGCCCCGATGATCAGATCAGGTATACGATGGTGAACAGAAGGATCCAGACCAGGTCGACGAAGTGCCAGTAGAGACCCACGATCTCCACCGCTCCGTAGTTGTCAGCCGAGTACTTGCCCTGCCACGCCCGGTACAGCACGAACCACATGCACAGGATTCCGATCGTGACGTGGGTGCCGTGGAATCCCGTCATCGTATAGAAGGTGGCGCCGTACAGGGCGCCTCCCTCGATCTCGTGCGCGACGCCGTACAGCTCCGCGACGGGAACGAATCCCTCCTGGGCCAGGAGGATGTACTCGACGACCTGAACCCCGACGAAGAACGTGCCGAGGAGAATCGTGACCAGAAGCCAGAACTTGAGCCCCTTCTGATCGCCCTGCGTGATCGCGGCGTAAGCCTTGACCATCGACACGCTCGAACAGATCAGGACGAAGGTGTTGAAGGCCGTGAGCGGCACGTTCAACACCGCTCCGGGCTCGGCGAAATGATCCGGGTGGGCGAATCGCAGGATGATGTACGACCCGATCAGGGCCGTGAAGAACATCACTTCCGACAGCAGGAAGATCCACATTCCCAGCTTGACGTTGTAGACCATCATCCCCGGCATGGGGTGCCGGTCGGCTGTCGATGCGGCTGCTTGGCTCATGCGTCAGCTATCTCCTGAAGTTCCAGGTCACTGGAGAGAATGCGGCTCCGCCGACGAAACGAAGACGGGCATCGGGTTAGTCCGCCACGGGCTGGGGTTCGGGAACAGGCGCGACCGTCTCGCTGGGCGGGGGCGCATCCTGCAACCAGTAGTCCTCTTCCACATCCGGCGCGGAGTACTCGTAGGGCCCGCGGTACACGATGGGCACCATTTCGAAGTTTCCGTGCGGCGGCGGCGACGGCACCGTCCACTCCAGGGAGTTGGCCTTCCACGGGTTGTTGCCGGCCTTTTTCCCCTTCCAGATGCTGATGATGAAGTTGAGGGCGTAGATCGCCTGAACCGCCACCAGCGCGAAGACGGCCACCGTGATGAACTGGTTGATGGGCTGCAGGGGCTGCAGGAACTCGTACTGCGTGGGATCGTAGATGCGCCGCATGTGCCCCTGGATCCCGATCGAGTGCATGGGCCAGAACACGAGGTTGTACAGGATCAGGGTCAGCACGAAGTGAATCCTGCCCCACTTCTCGTTCATGAGGCGGCCGAACATCTTCGGGTACCAGAACGTGACGCCGGCGAAGATCGCGAACAGGCTGCCGCCGAAGAGCACGTAGTGGATGTGCGCCACGATGAAGTAGGTGTCGTGGATGTAGACGTCGACCGGGGTCGAGGCCATGAACACGCCGGAGAGCCCGCCGATGATGAACATCGACACGAAGCCCAGGGCGTGCAGCATGGGGGTGTGCAGGTGAATGTTCCCCTTGTAGATCGTCCCCAGCCAGTTGAACACCTTGATGGCCGACGGCACCGCGATGACCATGGTCGTGATCATGAAGGTGGTGCCGAGCATCGGGTTCATCCCGCTCTGGAACATGTGGTGCCCCCACACGATCCAGGACAGGAAGGCGATGGAGACGATCGCCAGCACCATGGCGTGGTAGCCGAAGACGGGCTTGCGCGCGCCGTTGGCCAGGACGTCGGAGGTGATGCCCATGGCGGGCAGGATGAGGATGTAGACCTCCGGGTGTCCGAAGAACCAGAACAGGTGCTGCCAGAGGAGCGGCTCGCCGTCGCTGGCCGGCAGAAAGAACCCGGTCCCGATGGTCTGGTCGAAGAGCAGCATGATCAGCGCGCCCGCCAGGATCGGAATCGCCAGCAGGATCAGGATCGCGGTGATGAAGAGCGCCCAGGTGGCCAGCGGCAACCGGAACCAGGTCATCCCCGGCGCGCGCATGTTGATGATGGTTGTGATGTAGTTGACCGCGCCTGCCAGCGACGCGAAGCCCAGGATGGTGAGGCTGATCAGCCAGAGCTGCTGCCCCAGGTAGACGCCGGTGTACTCACCGCTCGCGCTGAGCGGGGCGTAGGACGTCCAGCCCGCGCCGGCCGCGCCCCCTTCGACCGCGAAGCTCGCGAGCATCAGCAGCCCCGCCGGGAACGCCATCCAGAATGACGCCATGTTGAGGCGCGGGAAGGCCATGTCGTCGGCACCGATCTGAAGCGGGATCAGCAGGTTGCCGAAGACCCCCACCAGCAGCGGCATGATCGCGAAGAAGATCATGATGGTGCCGTGCATGGTGACCAGCGAGTTGTAGAACTCGGGCAGCATGATGGCCCCGTCGGGCGTGGGCGCCATCATCTCGTCGGGCAGGAGCATGCCTCCGGGCATGGGCTCGCTCGGGAAGCCCAGCTGCCACCGGATCATCATCGCCAGCAATCCCCCCACGACCAGGAAGAACAGGCTCATCAGGAGGAACTGGATGGCGATGGTCTTGTGGTCGGTCGAGAAGATGTAGCGCCGAATCCACGGCATCTCGTGGGCGTGCGCGTGCGCGTCCATCTACTGGTCCTCCTGATCGTCAGCGTCGTCGGCGTCGTCGGCGTCCGCGCTCTGGGACGCGACCCACGCTTCGAAGTCGGCCGCCTCGTATACGTTGAGGGTCCCGCCCATGGTCGTATGCAGATTGCCGCAGAGTTCGGCGCAACCGATGGGATACGCGCCCGCGGCCGTCGCCTCGAACCAGACGGTGATGTCCATCCCGGGCACGGCGTCCTGCTTCACCCGCATCTCGGGCAGGAAGAAGGAGTGAAGCACGTCCTCGGACCGGAGGGTGATGTTGACGGCCTGGTTCACCGGGACGTGCATGATGTTGATCGTCGAGATGTCGTCGGCGGTGCCGGTGACCCCGTCCGCGCCGGCGTAGGTGATCTCCCATTCGAACTGCTTCGCGTTGACGATGTAGTCGAGGGCGTCGGCGGGCACGCTGTCCGGGTTCTTCATCATGTTCCACGAAGGAATGCTGATGAACGCCAGCCCCAGCACGGCGATGAAGGGGACGGTAGTCCAGATGATCTCCGCCTTCGTCGACCCGTGGATGTAGGTGGCCTTCTGTCCGTCTCGGCGCCGGTAGCGGATGACGAAATAGACCAGGAGCGCCTCGGTGATCACGAAGACCACTCCCGTTACCACGAGGATCGCGTAGTACAGAAAGTCGACGTCCGGCCCAAAGGTGGAAAAGCTTTCGGGGAGCATCCAGCTCATGTCGGTGTTCTCCTGCTCGCTGCCGGTAGTGATGCCGGCCGGGCTGTGTACCCGGTCGCGTGCCGGGCCGGCGCCCCCGCGGGGAGACGCCCGCCCGTCCTCGGCGGCTCGTGTCTAATGGGTCTCGGGAGCGAGAGCGTGGGCTCCGAGACCGTGGGGATCGATCGGCTCGCCCATCGGCACCACGGCGTTGGCCGCCATCGCCTCCGAGAAGGAGAAGCTCACCATCGCCGTCTCGGCGGTGGTGACGGTGACGCTGGCGGTCTGCGTTCCATAGCGCTCGTGCCAGGCCTCGACCACGTACTCACCGGGCGGGAGCATGCCCAGGTCGGCGCCTCCCGCCATGTCCGTGACCCCGTGGAAGGGGTGATCCAGCACGCCCACGTAGGCGCTCATCCAGCCGTGCACGTCGCAGCGCACCGGGACCATCACCTCGGCCATGGGGAAGCTGCGGTTGGTGTCCATGTTCACCGGCTGGCTGACGTTGAAGCCGCGGTTGGTGCTGGGGGAGGCGTTGATGTTGTGCGGCAGGCCGTCCGAGTTGCGGAAGGTGAGGTCCTGCCCCGACTGCACGCCCACGACCCGTGGGACGTAGCGGCAGCCGATCTGGTCCATCACCACCGCGCCGCCGGGCGTGGGGAAGTTCATGCCCGCGTCGACGCCTTCCCTCACGTAGACGAAGACGTTGGCGAGTCCGCCGCCGTCACCCACCACGACTTCCTCGGACATCGGGGTGTCGGTGTACCGGGCCGCGCAATCGGGCTCGGACGCCATGTCGATCACATCCATTTCGGGCGCCATGCCCTCGAACATCACCATCGCGTGGATGCCGCCCGCGGTGGCCATGTCGACGGGAGAGGCCATCTCCTCGCCCGCGGCCTCTTCCTCCATGCCGCCGCCGGCCTCGCTTCCGCCGCCGCCACCGCACGCGATGGCGAACATCGCCGCCGTCGCCATAACCGTGGCCCGACCGCCTCCGAACAGGTCTCTCATTCCTTCCTCCGTGGTGCTATTTGAACTTCGATGTCTACGCGTTTCCTTCATCCGCGCCTTCGGCGCCTTCCCGCACGCGCCTCTGGGCCCGGGCCACAAGCAGGACGCCCAGCCCGGCGGTGAGCAGCGTCGCGATGAGCGGCGCGACCACCACGGTGGCTGGCGTCGGTTCCTGCAGGAAAATGTAATGCCATGAGCTGATCGAGCCCCGGGACCCCGATTCTCCGTTGTCACCGTCCCAGGCGGCGAAGCCAACCGGCACCGGCTCGCCGACGCGGAACTGCAGGTCCCCCGGATCCTCGGTCTCGAGAGCGCGGCGGAACATAACAGCCCAGCGCCCCGCCGAAAACGCCGCCTCCGACGCAAGCGACTGGCTCGCGTCGCCCTGAGGGGCCGTGGTGCCCAGTCCGCGGGCGTCCGCCTCGTGCGCTGCGCCGGCCGTGCTCTCCCAGTGCCACAGGTACACGGGCTCCAGGGGATCTCCCAGGAGGAAGTAGGGCTTGTCCATTCCCTCGGGGATTTCCATGGGGAATTGGACGTACAGGCCGTCGGGTCGCGGACCCGGTTCCATGTCGCCCTCGTCGGGTCCCACCGCCGACAGGACCCGGGCCTGGAAGTCGGCCCACGCGGTATCGGGACTCTCGGAGTGGTCGCTCCAGGAGACGTGCACCGCGAGCTCGCCGCCGTCGTGCAGCGCGCGCACCCACAGCCCGGCCACCTGCGGGACGAACCAGCGCGGGCTCTGGATGATCTGCCCGCCCATCGGGATGTAGAACGCCTCCGCCGACTCCCACATCGGGTCGTCGACGCCCTGCGGCAGGGGCGCATCCTCCACCAGGCCGGCCCGGATCACCTCGGTGATGCCCGGCGGGTCCTCGGGAGCGAAGCTGCGCACGTAGTGGGAGAGGTTCCACAGCTGTTCGTCGGTGATGACGCCGGCGTCGATGAGGTCGGTGAACGACGGCATCGGCGTTCCGTCCAGGCCGGTGCGCAGCCGCCGGTAGATGTCCTCCACCGTGCCGCCGCCGTTGAAGTACCAGTTCTCGGTCAGGTCCACCGAGTAGATGGGCATGCCGGTGTCGTCCACCAGCGTCGGGGAGGAGGTGCCGTCGCCCCGGCCGTCGGCGCCGTGGCAGCGATTGCACTCGATGAGCTCGTAGACCTCCCGTCCGTCGGCCAGGGCTTCCTCGGTCGCCCGGGTCGGGCTGCTGAAGGTCATGGGCTCGGGGGCCTCGCCGGTGGCGAAGAACCGGGACAAACTCTTCAGGTAGTCGACGAGCGCCAGCCGCTCTTCGAGGCTGAGCTCTTCCTCCCATCCGGGCATGGTCGTGCCCGGCATGCCCTCGTTGATGACCCGCATGATGTCGTCGTCGGTCGGCAGCTGCCCGCTCGGGGTGGTGCGGATCTGGTAGAGCGCCTGGGTGAAGTCCCGCGGCCGCGGGAGCATGTACTCCGCCGCGTAGCCGTCGCCGAGACCTTCGTATCCGTGGCAGGACGCGCACCAGCGGTCGTAGACGTCGCGCCCGAGCGCGTTCTCTTCCTGGGCGGTCAGGGGCGCCGAGCCGGCGCACGCCATCGCCGCTGCGAATACGAAACCGGGTATCATGGCAGCCCGTGGACTGCTCGCTCGCGCCCGCATCAGTGCTCCTCCCCTTCGGCGCCCTCTTCCTCCCAGGTGCGCGGCTCCCAGCCGGTCTGTTCGTAGAGGTAGATGATCACCTGCCAGATTTCCTCGGCCGTCAGCGAATCCTCCCATGCGGGCATCGCGGAGTCCCACGGCGTCGCTTCGCGCGGGAGCCCGGGACCGCCCTTGGCGATGCGCCAGAAGACGAAGCTCTCCGTCAGCTGTACGATGGTCCCGGGATCCTGGAAACTGAGGGGCGCGGGGTTGAAGGCGCTCGCAAAGTGGCCCTGCCCGTCCAGCGCGTCGCCGTGACAGGGCATGCAGTTCTGGACGTAGACCCTCTTGCCTTCCTCGTAGTGCTCGTTGAAGTCGCCCTCGTGCCGGAGCGGGTTCTCGAGCCCGTTGAGGACCATGGTCTCCCCCCGGAAGTCGATCTGTCCGGGAGGCGCCGGGTGTACCGAACGCAGCGCCGCCGGCGCCGAGACCGTGGGGCGCACCCGGTCGAAGGTCATGAAGGCGACCAGCAGGGGAATGGTGACCATGAGCGCCGTGCGCAGGACCTTCTGGCGCGGATCCACCATGACCCGGTGGATCGGCGCCTTGAACTGTTTCCAGCGCTCCTCCGAGTCGCTGACCCAGATCAGCACGCCCACCACGACGGTTCCCATGTATTGCAGAACCACGGTGGCGGGGACCGGGGCGCTGGCGACCCCGAAGAGGGGCGGCAGGAGCCAGATCCCCCATTCGAACACGAGGTACGCCAGAACCACGACGATGGCCGCCTGGCCCAGCGGATGCTTCCAGGGCTTGGTGTTCATCGATTCTCCTCCCTCACCGGCGCGTCTCCTATCTCTGCGATGCGAGGAACTGCACGATCGACTCGAGCTGGGCCGCCGGGATGTTCCCGAAGATCGGGGGCATCAGCCCGAGCATCGCCTCGAATCCCTCGGCCGCAGACGCAGTGGGATCGAGGATGGACGTCCGGATTTCATCGGCGGTCAGGCGAGCTCCCATGCCCTCGAAGGACGGCCCGAGCGGCGAGGGCCCGGTGAGCGTGTGGCAGGTGCTGCAGGTGTGCTGGGTCAGAAGCGCTTCCGGATCGAGGTCCCCGGTCGGACCCAGCGCCGGAGCCGCGGCCGCAGTCGCCATCGCGCCGCCGGCGGGCGGCGCGTCGCCGCCATCCGCGAAATCCGCTCCCGTAACCGTGACATCCCCGCCCAGGGACTCCAGGTAGGCCACCAGCGCCCAGATCTGCACGGAGGAGAGGGTGCGGCTCGCATCCAGCATGATCGGCGCGAACCCTTCCACCAGGTAGGCGTTGGGGTCGACCAGCGAGGTATGCAGGTACTGCTTGCAGTCCTGCCCCGCCACGCGGTTCGCGCAGCGCTCGCCGATGAGCCCGGTTCCGCCGTGGTCCGTGAGCAGGTTCGGGGCGCGCTCGCCCAGACCGTGGCAGGCCGTGCAGCCGCCTCCGCCGTTATACAGTTCCTCGCCCGCCGCAATGAGCTCCTCGGGGCTGACGTCGTCCGACAACACCAGATCCTCCGGTACGTCCGACTGAATCTGCGGAATGGCGTTGGCGACCCAGGTGAACACGCCCAGGCAGCCGATCACCACCGCCAGGATACTCAGGTTGGTCTTTAGCATCTGCCTTCCCTATCCCTCGCTGGGTGCCGGCTGAAGTTCGCTCTGCATCCCGCCGGGGGCCGCGGCCTGCCCAACCGACGAAATCACGGGTTTCTCGGCCAGCGAGCCGAGCCAGAAGATGAAGGCCACCAGCCCGAAGAAGATGAGCACGCAGGCGGAGATGACCACCGACGAATATCCGAGCGCGGGGGTGGCCGCCCAGGGGCTGGTGTCGCGAATGACCTCGAAGACGTGCCAGTGCTGGCGGATGCCGCTGCGGGCGAAGCCCATGAGGCCCATCAGCCAGGTAAACGTCACCGCCAGGATGAAGAGCGCGTACTGGGACCGAGCCGGCATGCGGCCCCACTGGATCTCGCCTCTGGAGGTGGCGCCGCGCAACATCAGCATGTCGATGGTGATCACGCCGATGATGCACGCGAGCACCGTGAGTACCTGGTACACCGAGAAGCCGATGCGCACGAGGGTCGGCACCATGTAGCCGTAGATCCCGTAGAAAAGCACGATCGCGGAGGCCACGATGAAGATCGCCCCCTGCACGATCGTGCCCGTGCGCGCCCAGGGCACCACCGGTTCCTTGTTGGCGCGCCGGTAGAGCAGGAACGACAGGAAGGTGGTCAGGATCATGAAGTTGACCGCAGTGTTCTTGCCGCTCATCAGCCCGAGGACGCTCAGGAAGGGATGGTGCGTGCCGCCCATCGCCGCGAACTCCTCGCGGCTGGCGATCATGGTGTTGGGCGTCGCCCACACGATCACGCCCACGATGAGCACCGCCAGCATGTACTTCGTGTAGGGCATGAAGCGCTCCGCCCCGGGTATTCGGCCCATCCCCACCCACAGGTAATAGTTGCCCGCCAGGAACAGCACCCCGATCAGGAAGGCCTGGATGATCCACAGCCAGCTCATGAACCCGCCCATCATGGTGATGCCCATCTGCTGGTTGAACTCGTAGATCTCCCGGCCCAGCCAGTAGCCCGCGAAGGGCAGGATGATGAGCGCGCCTATGGCGATCATGTTGCCCACGTAGCCCATCCAGTCGTAGTGGGCCCGCTCCTCGTCGCTCTTTGCCGCCAGGAAGCGGTAGGCGGCGTAGGCGCCGACCACCGCCCCCCCGAACACGACGTTGGCGATCAGCCGGTGGATGTTGATGGGCATCCAGGTCGCGTTGGTGAGCGCCATCCACAGATTCACCATCTGGGGGGCCGTGTCGACCGTGACCTCGGCCGGCGGGCTCATCATGTAGGTCAGCCAGCCGTTGGCGATGAACATGACGATCGTGCCCCAGACGTTCAGGGCGATGCCCAGCCCCCAGTGGAACCATTTGGCGCGCCCCTTCTTCCAGCGGTCCCAGCCGTAGTAGTACAGGTACAGCGTGAAGGACTCGAAGAAGAAGAGCCCCACGTAGATCCACATCGACAGGTTGAAGATCTGCGCGAGATAGCTGAAGAGCGTGGGGTAGATGGTGATCAGCAGGAAGAGCAGGATGCCGCCCCAGATGGCGGTCGCGGAGTATGCGACCAGAAGGAGCCGGGTGAACTCCTTGGACAGCTTGTCGTAGCGGTCGTCGCCGCCGAACATGCCGATGGCCTCGGTGACCACCGCGAACATGGGCACGCCCAGCACGAACGCGGCGAAGAGCAGGTGCACCTGGGCCGCGATCCACACCGCCGCCCGCCCGCCGATGATCGGGAAGTCGCCGTAGTCGCGGCCGGCGGGAACCTGGGCGAATGCGGGCTCGGCCATCACCAACAGGGCGAGCGCCGCAACCAGGAGAAGTGGACCGACGCGCGCGCACCAGGTCAGGCCGGGTCTGGCGGCGCCTCCTCGCTCTCGATGCACGGGCGGATTCATCCACGGACTGCTGGGCACATTTCCCTCCGAGGTCTGGTCAACTCCGGGGAGCATCGTCCTCCTCCGGAATTCCGTCGCGCGATGCGGCCGCGGACATCTGGTTGCGTAGGAAGAAAGGGAGTCGCCTGGAGAAATCAACCGGCATGCCGCGGCGCACCTCCGCCATGACCCTGGCGGTCACCATCGTGTACCCTCGCTTGCGCGCGAACGACTCGACGCGATTCGACACCACTCCGCGCACGAAGCTGGGCACGACTGAGAGGCGCGCGCGCGCCTCTTCGGTCCAGGGGAGGCCGGGGACGGTGTCGTCGCCGTACACGACCTGGCGCCGCGGTTCGATGACCTCCCGGTCGCCGGCCGGATCGTACGCGCAGGAGTCGTCGGGCCCGAGCAGGTCGCCGGTAAGGGCGTGGGCGCGCGCGCGGCAGCCCCCGCACACGGCGCGGTACTCGCAGCGCCCGCAGCGCCCGCCCAGATCGCCCCGGCGCAACCGGGTGAAGACCGGGGACGACTCCCAGACCTGGCGGAACGGGGTGGTGGTGAGGTCGCCCGCGACCACCGGCGTGTAGGGACAGGGGGTGACCTTGCCCTCCGGGGTGATGCGGCAGTAGTGGACGCCGCACGGACAGCGGGTGCCGTAGTTCAGCAGCGGCGACTCCTCCCCGCCCTCGATCACGTGGCGCATGATCTGCGGCTGGCACTTGGAGCGAACCATCATTCGGCCCCGGTACTCGCGCTCGAGCTCCACGAGTTCGGCAAGCACGGCCTCGTTCTCTTCCGGGGCGAGGCCCTGCATGCGCTCCCCGCGCCCGGTGGGCACCAGAAAGTACAGGTTGAACGAAACCGCGCCCCGGCTCTCCGCCCAGGCCGCGATATCCGCCACTTCCCCCCGGTTGCCCCGGGTGACGCTGGTCTGGACGATGAAGTCCAGGCGGTGCGCGGCCAGCCGGTCCACCGCGTCCAGGGTGTCGGAGAGCGCCCCCGACCCGTGGCGGAAGCGGTCGTGGTAGCTGTCGACCAGCGAGTCCACGCTCACCGCGACCCCCTTCACCCCCGCTTCCATGAGCGACTCGATGCGCGCGTCGCTGAGGCGGGTGCCGTTGGTGCCCACCACCACCGTGGCCCCGCCGGCGCTCGCCCTGGCGGCGATCTCCTCCAGGTCGTCGCGCAGAAGCGGTTCCCCACCCGAGAGGATGAGCACCGGGTTCGGGTTGACCTCCAGAACCTGATCGAGCACGCGATGGCACTCCGCGGTGGAGAGCTCGGTGTCGGCCAGGTGCCAGGATCCCGCGGAGATGTAGCAGTGCGCGCACTCCAGATTGCAGCGCCGGGTGAGGTTCCACGCGATGATGTGCGGGAGCCCCGGCGCCGCCCCCGAATCCGCCGACACCCCTTCCGCGACCCAGCGGAGGGAGGGGGTGGCCGAGGGTTCGGAGAAGCCGTCGCGCCCCAGAGTGGGGAGAACGGCGGTGGGCGAATCGGCCATCAGGCCTCTTCCCGGCGCATGAACTGCTCGACGGCGGCCTTCGCGTCGGCGGGGCTGACGGTCTTGAAGTCGACCGGGCAGTCGTCGGCCTGCTCGGCCACGTCGCGGATCGGGCAGCGGGTCACGCCCGAAGCCTTGGCCTCCTCGATGAACTTGCGCATTTCGGGAGTCAGCCCGTCGACGCCTTCGGCCGCGGCCTTGAGCTGCTTGGTCTGCAGCTCCCGGAACATCACCAGCATGGTGTCGGTGTCGAAGGTGTCCGCCTCCATCATGGCCTGCTTGTTCTCGTCCATGACCCGCGTGGTGATGCGCCAGAAATCGTGGTCGCGGGCAAAGCGCTCCACCGTGTTGCGCGCCAGGGGGCGGGCGATGAGCGGCACCGCGCCCAGGCGGTCGAAGGCCTCTTCGGTCCACACCACCGGGTCGGCCGCCGTGCGCACCCGTTCATGCACGTGCCCGGTATAGGGGCACGTCGTTTCGATGGTCGGGCTGGCAGGCACGGGGTCGGCGTCGTTGCCCTCGACCACCGTGCGCTTCATGGCCTCCCCCGCCTTCACTTCGGCGAGCGCGAGCTCCTCGGCCGTGCCGATCCCCATGATGAGCTGCATGTGGGTGGGAAGCAGTTTGGCGATCGCCTCGTCCAGCCACTCGCTCGTCACCATGGGCAGGGTGGCGCCGGTGTCGCGCCCGGGCTCCAGGAGCGGCGGTTCGGCTCCGTCGGACCCGTTCGCGTGCGCGCCCGACGCACCATTTGCGCGCGCTCCGCCGGCGCCGGATCCGTTGGCGGACGGCTCGGACGCCTCCTCCCGCGGGCGCCAGTTCTCCAGCACGTATTCCTCCACCGCCTTGCGGGCGATGCCGAGAGCGAAGGGCGGGACGCGCAGGATGCGGACCTCCGCCTCCGGAGCCCACTCGAGCCCCATCTCGCCGTCTTCCTCGATCCAGGGAATCTCCTCCGGACGAACGTCGGTGGTGCCGATGAGGAGGATGTTCGCGTCCGACTGCCGCAGCAGATTGTGCGCCTGGGATCCCAGGTCCGTGCCCTCGATGCGGTGCGCGCCGTGGCGCGCGAGGATGAGCAGGCCGGGGTCGACTTCCTCGGCCCACTGCAGGATGACCTGGAAGGGCTTGCCGATGAGCACCTGGGACTCGACTTCGACCTCCGGATACTCCTCCGCCATGATGCGCGCCCGCTTCACGTTGGCCTGGGCGAGCTTCAGCAGTCCCTTGTCGATGATGTTGTTGTGAAGCTCTTCCTGCTCCTCGAACTTGAAGATCTTCGAGGCCTGCACCGAGAGCACGTCCTTGATGTTGCCGAAGACCGCGTGATGGTACTCGACATCGAAGGATGAGCCCACGTAGAGCTTCGCCCCGTACTCCGAGGCCATCTCCAGGGCGAGGCGCATGGCCTTGTAGCTGTACGCGGAGCCGTCCACGCACACCATGAAGCTGCCCCCGGCGAGCGGCCGCTCGTTCCGCACCACCAAGGCGTCCTTGTCCACCTTCTGAAGAACGCGCGCCACCACGCCGCCGAGCTGGGAGAAGGGCTGATGGCCGATGCCGTGCGCCCCGATGACCATCAAGTCGTAGTCGCGGCCACTCGATCCGGCCAGCTTCTCGTCGTGGTCCTCGTCCTCCGCGACGATGCGGCCGTCCGCGCCCAGGCGCACGTCGCTGCGCACCTTGTCGCCCCCGTCGTAGCTCGAGGCGATGTTGGGATCGAAGCCGATGAGGCTCGGCAGGTGGCCCTCGCCCGAGTTCACCTCGCTCACGATCTCTTCGTAGTTGATGCCTTCCAGCAGCTGGCGCGTCAGAGGCACGCCGGCATCCTGGCAGCGGCGGTCGACCTGGTCCAGGAACGAATCGGAGATGAGCTGCAGCCCCTTCTCGATCAGCTTGTCGTGGATCTTGCGCTGCCGCTTGATCTCGGCCTCGGTCTGAAACTGGGCGGGAAGGCCCGTCTCGAGCTGGCGGAAGCGGATGTCGTGCAGGCGCGCGGCGTACACGTGGTTTCCGGTGACGCTTCCGTCGGAGCGCGAAGCAAGTTCGATGGCGCGATCCACCGCCCAGTCCGACCAGGGCGAGTTATCCACTGGAACAAAGATCTCACGGTACATGGCTGCCTCGATTGGGGGTTTTCGAGGGACCTGGCGCGTGTGGTTCAGCCATGCAACTCGCGAGCGGCGAACGCATGTCCGCCAAGGCAAGAAGAGAGCACGAGACAGTCCACTTGGTTCGGCAAGTCAGGCAGGGCCAAGTCCCCGAAGGCGGTCGCCGATAGGTCGGCTTACATAACATGAGCGGGCGCCCGGGCCCGCTCGTTCAGATCCCATGTGTCGGCCCTTGCGGAGCCGGGCAGATTATACCGGAAATCGCTGATCGATGTCAAACGTCCCGGAGGTGTGCGGGGACGGCGCGTGAAGGCCCGGATCCACTCCGGGAAATCGCCCCGCCCCGGGTCAGAGATCCCATCCGGCGCGCGCCAGCAGCCACAGGTTGATGACGATGACGACGATGGCCGTCAGGTAGAAGGCTGCGGGCAGCGCTGCATCGGGTCCGGGCAGGAACGCGCCTTCGATCATGCTCGGCAGGCGCAGCGCGTGCAGCCCCCAGATCCCGCGGGCCAGCCACACGCTTCGCCGGAACCAGAGGCCCCAGAAGACCAGCGCCACGATCGCAGCTCCAAGCAGGAGCCAGAGCACGATGGGCCCGCGGATCGGGTTGACGAGCCCGTTGCGCCACATGGCGACCACGGCCGCCTCGTAGAGCAGCCCGACGTGCAGATACCAGAAGGCGGCCTGCCGGAATTTGCGGGCGCGCGCATCGCCGTGTCCCGGGGCGGGCCCCCGGTCCTGCTCCCGCCCGGCGGGCCGCGCCTGCCGCGGGGCGAGGCCCCGGCTCGAATCGGTCACATTCCCTCCAGCCCCAGATCCGAGCGTGCCGTGTCCATGACCTCCGGGGTCATGCGGTCGATGCCTCGTTCGCGGGCGTAGTCGGTATAGATGCGCTTGACCATGCCGCGCACGAAGGACGGCACCCGGCCGAGCCGGTCCACCGCATCCGGGGTCCACTCGACCCGGCCGGGACGGACGGGAGCGGGGGGCTCCTCCTCCACAAACGCGTCCTGCCGCGCCCCCTCAAGGTTGCCCCGCACCAGTTCCATGGGCTGCTCGGGCACCGTCCGGCCCCCGATTTCGATGCCCATGCTGCTCACCAGCTGGGTCTCCATGGGGTTGGTGAGCATGGCGATGTCGCGCCCACACGCCGAGCACTCGAACACCGCCGCCAGGGTGCCGTCCCCGGGCAGCTGGCGTTCCGCGAAGGCCATGATGTGATCGCACTGGATGCAGAGAAATTTCATCGGCCATCCTCCTTCCCGGTCCGCCCGAGATCGGCGAGCCTCCCGGCCAGCGCCCGGAAGGCGCGCGCGCCCGGCGAATCCCCTCCGGCGATCACGGCGGGGACCCCGCGGTCGGATCCCTCGCCCAGACGGGGATCGAAGGGGATCCGGCTCCAGATCTCCAGGCCGGTGGCTCCCGCCAGGCGCGTGACGCCGTCCCCGGGAAAGAGGGGATCCGAGTGACCGCAACACGGACAGACGTATTCGGTCATGTTCGCCACCAGCCCCACCTGCGGGATTCCCTGCTCGCGCGCCAGGCGCGCCGCCCGGGCCACGACCCGGCGCGACATCTCGGACGGAGTCGTCACCAGAAGCAGGGTCCCGAGCCCCGGCAGCAGCTGGAAGATGCGATCCATCTTGTCGGTGCCCGGCGGCAGGTCCATCAGAAGGAAGTCGAGCTCGCCCCACGCCACATCCGACAGAAACTCCCGCACGGCTCCGGTCTCGATCGAGCTCTGCCACAGGAAGCCGTCGCCGGAGGGCGCGCGCCAGCGCAGGGGAGCGTCGGCGTCGTTCTGAAGCAGCTCCATCGACATGACACGGACACCGCAGGCGGCCGGCGCCGGAACCACGCCCTCGGCCCCATCCACCAGCCGCTCCCCGGACGCGCCCAGCATGCGGGCCAGGGACGGGCCGTTCAGATCCGCGTCCAGCGCACCCACCGAGCAGCCCTCTCCGGCGAGGGCGGCAGCCAGGTTGGCCGTCACCAGGCTCTTGCCGACCCCCCCCTTGCCGCTCCCGACGGCGATCAGACTGCGAATCCCGGCCAGCCGGCTCTCGAGTCGCTGGCGCTGGCCTCGGATCTGATCCACGAGCAGGTCGCCCGTCTGCGACTCCACCTCGTGGTAGGTGCGGATCTTCCTCATGGTCGCGGGGCCCGGGCGGCGGGTCAGGGTAGGAGCTGCCTTCCGTCGGAATCGATTACGGCAATGGCGTCCACGGGACACTCGTCGCAGGCGGCCAGCAGGGTCTCGCGGTCCACCCCGTCGATGCTTTCCCTGAACACCGCAACCCCCTCGTCGTCCAGCTCGAAGGCGGCTTCCGCGGCCTCGATGCAGTCGCCGAATCCCACGCAAAGGTTTCGGTCGATCTGGATCAGAAGGTCTCCGACGCGTCGCTCCTGAATGTCGCTCACCGGGATCCCGTCGCTGGAGTAAAGTCCTCGCCGGTGCCGACTCGGACCGCTCAACTTCTTCAGGACCGCGAAACCGGGCAAGGTTGAAGGCGTGCCGTACCGACAATTATTATCATCTTCTGCCTGACCGCTTTCCCGAAAGGTTCGGGACTCGCCCGGAACGGATCGGGCCGAGCACGTCGCTTCAATCCAGGGAGACGGTGGAACTCCTCGTATTCGGGACCAACCACAGGGTCGCCCCGGCCGCGGCCCGGGACCGGCTGGCGCTTTCCGGGGAGGAAACGCGCAAGCTGCTCGGAACGCTCGTCGACATGCATGGCGACGGCGCCCACGGCGACCGCCTGATTCGCGAAAGCGTGGTCCTCTCCACCTGCACCAGGACCGAGATTTTCGCCTGGACGCGGGAGCCCGCACGGGCCATCGAACTGGTGCGCCACAAGCTGCGCGACATCAAGGAAAACGACGCCGTATCCACCGAACGTCACACGTTCTCCCTGAGCGGACGCGAGGGGGCTCATCATCTCTTCCGCGTGGCCGCCGGGCTCGATTCGCTCATGATCGGGGAGCCGCAGGTGCTGGGACAGGTACGCCAGGCCTATGCGCTGGCGGCGGAAGAGGGAACCTGCGGGCCGTACCTCACCCGCCTCTTCCAGTCCGCCGTGCGCACGGGGAAGCGGGCGCGCGCGGAAACGGATATCGGCAAGGGATCGGCGTCGGTGGCGTTCGCCGCGGTGCGACTGGCCACCAACATCCTTTCCGACCTTTCCGAGCAGGCCGTGCTGGTGGTGGGCGCGGGACGCACCGGCGCTCAGGCGGCACGCAACTTCGCCGCGCAGAAGCCCCGCAGCCTGACCATCGTCAACCGCACCGCCGGACACGCGCGGGCGCTGGCGGACGAGTTCGGCGGGGCCGCGCGGCCCTTCGGCGAACTCCACGCCGCGCTCGGGACGGCAAACGTCGTGGTGACCGCGACCTCCGCCCCGAACCCGGTCATCACCGCCGCGACGCTCTGCGCCATAATGCGCGAGCGGGGTGGAAGGCCGCTGGTGATCATCGACATCGCCAATCCCAGGGATGTCGAATCCGGAGCCGGCCGCATTCCCAACGTCTTCCTGCGCGACCTGGACAGCCTGGGCGACATCGTGCAGGAGAACCTGATCCGCCGCAGCAAGCAGATTCCCCACGTCGAGCGCATCGTCGAGGAAGAACTCCAGAACTTCGTCGACTGGTTCGAAACGCTGCAGGTGGTCCCGGTGCTCCGGTCGCTGCGCGAGAGCTTCTACCGGATCGCCGAAGAGGAAGTGCGCCGGCACCTGCCCGGTTTCGACGAGTCGAGCCGCGACCGCCTGGAACGCTACACCCGCTCGCTGGTGGCCCGGCTGCTGCACCAGCCCACCTGCCACCTGCGCGAGCTCGACCTGGAGACTTCCGAGGGGGTCTCCAGCCTGGCCGCGGTCAAGGAGATCTTCCAGCTGACGCCGGACGAGCCGGCCGAGTCCAACGGCGACCGCGCGCGCAACGGCGCCGGCTGAGCGCCGCGACGGACGGCCCTCCCGCAAACCGGCGGCATCCCGACGCATGGCCTATCCGCAGCACCGTCTCCGCCGCCTCCGGCAGTCGCCGGCCTGGCGTCGCCTGGTACGCGAGAGCGTGCTCCGGGCGCGTGATCTCGTGTATCCGCTCTTCGTGGTGCCGGGCGAAAAACGGCGCGAGCCCGTGCCCAGCATGCCCGGCGTACACCGCCTTTCCCGCGAACTGCTGGTGGAGGAGGCCGCAGCGGCCGTGGACGCGTGCGTGGGCGCGGTGCTCCTCTTCGGAGTGCCCGACCGCAAGGACGCGCTCGGCTCCGAAGCCTGCGCGGACGACGGCCTCGTACCCCGGGCGGTGCGCGAACTCAAGGCGCATCATCCCGACCTTCCCGTCTGGACCGACGTGTGTCTCTGCCAGTACACCGACCACGGCCACTGCGCCGTGCTGACGCCGGATGGCGCCCTGGACGAGGAGGCCACCCTTCCTCTGCTCGCGCGGGCGGCCGTCGCGCACGCTCGCGCGGGAGCGGACGCGGTGGCCCCGAGCGACATGCTCGACGGGCGCGTGGGCGTGATCCGCGCGGCCCTGGACGAGGCGGGTCACGGCTCAACCCCCATCGTGTCGTATGCCGCCAAGTACGCGTCCGCCTTCTATGGTCCCTTCCGCGACGCCGCCCACTCGGCTCCGTCGCACGGCGACCGCCGCACCCACCAGATGGACCCCGCCAACAGCGACGAAGCGCTGCGCGAGGTGCGGGCCGACCTCGAGGAAGGCGCGGACGTTGTGATGGTGAAGCCGGCAGGCCCGTGCCTGGACGTGATCCGGCGGGTCAAGGATACCTTCCGCGCGCCCACCGCGGCGTACCAGGTCTCCGGCGAATTCAGCATGCTGCGCGCCGCGGGCGAACGCGGCTGGATCGACGAGAAGGCGGTGGCGCTCGAGAGCCTGGGCGCGATCCGGCGGGCCGGCGCGGACATCATCGTCACCTACTACGCCGTGGAGGCCGCACGCTGGCTGCGCGAGGACGGTTGAGGATCCGCCCGGAGAACCGGGTGCCGGCCGCGCTGGTGGGCATCATCGTGGTTCTGGCCGTCGCGCTGGTGACCATGTCGTTCGGCCGGCCCGGGATCGAGGCGCACGTCCCGACGCCCCCCAACCCCTCCGAGGTCGGCGAGACGCTGGTCGGTCCCATCGTGTACACCGTGGACGCCACCTCAACCGACGCATGGCAGTTCTTCGACTTCTCGCGCGGGTCGGTGGTGGGAGACCCCGGGGCCCGCGACTGGGACCTGGCCTTCCGGCGCTTCCACATCATCGCCAACGGCGGCCCCGGCTTTTCCGGGGACGGCGGGGTCATCCCCCTGGAGGGCGCCGACTTCGACGCGGTTTCGGAGCTGCCCGACGCGGCCTACGTGGAGACCAGGGTCCGTCGCGATTCCGTCAACGCCGCCATCGAGCGCTGGTATGCCTACGGCTGGACCAGCCACCTGCTGACGCCCCACCCCACCGTGTATGGGGTCAGGACCGCGGACGGGCGCTACGCCAAGGTGCAGCTGCTGGCGTACTACTGCCCGGGCGCCCAGCCCGGATGCCTGACCTTCCGCTACGTCTACCAGGGCGCCGGCGGACGCGCGCTTGGTACGCCCGGGGAAACCGGCACGGTCGTGAATCGCGAGCCGGACCCCCGGGACCCATCCCCGTCCGCGGCCGAACGATGACACGCGCCCCGGCCCGGGACACGGGGGACCGCAGCCGGGAGTTGCGCCGAGCGCTCCGGGAGCGACTGGCGCGGGGCATCTACGAGCGCGAGAAGGCCCGCGATCCGACCCGGAGCAGGCGCCAGTCCTCGTGGGACGACCTGAACGCCGGCCGCCGGGCCACGCGCCTGAACTACGCCGACGAGCTGCTCACCACCCTTGCGGGGGCCCTGGACGTCGACTGGGCGACGGTCGAGAGCCTGGAGGCCTGCGCCCGGGCGGCGCTTGCGGCCGGGGGCGGGGATCGCGAGAAGGCCGCGGCCGGCACGCGGGAACTGGCCGAAGTGCTCGCCGCGCTGGTGCCGAGGCCCGCGGGCAGGCTGAGCCGCACCCGGAACTCTGGATGAACTAAACGGACTAAGGTCGATTAGTTCGTCACGGTTCCGCCCGGGCCGAAACAAGGCGTGCACGACAGCGCGATGGCGGTGAAGGCCTGGTCGCCGGGCCGCCGGCTCCTGATCAGGCGATCCGGCGCTGCTTGCGCTTGAGGAAGTCCATCATGATGTACTGCCCCAGGGTGAGCGAACTCGTGAAGTAGGCCTTTCCGCGGGAGATCTCGGCCACTTCGCGCACGAAGCGCACCAGGTAGGGGTCGCGGGCGAGCATGAATGTGTTGATGTGGATGCCCGCGTTCCGGCACGCCGCCACTTCCCGGAACGTCCTCCGCAGAATCAGGCCGTCGGGCGCGCCCGAGTTCTTGTAGATGCGCCCGTTGGGAAGGGTCACCGCGGAGGGTTTGCCGTCGGTGATCATGATGATCTGCATCATGTCCTTCTTCTGCGCCTTGAGCAGGCGGCGCGCGATCAGGAGGCCTTCCGCGGTGTTGGTGTGGAACGGTCCCACCTGGGCCCGCGCCAGCTGCGAAAGCGGGATCTCGGTGGCACGGTCGCCGAACGTCACGACCTTGAGGACATCGCCCGGAAACTGCGTGCGGATCAGGTGGGTCAGCGCCAGGGCGACCCGCTTGGCGGGACCGAAGCGATCCTCGCCGTAGAGGATCATCGAGTGCGACACGTCGAGCATGAGCACCGTCGCGCAGGAGGACCGGTACTCGGTCTGATGCACCATCAGGTCCTGGTAGTCGAGCTCGATGGGGATGGACAGCCCCTCCCTCTCGATCGCGCTCCGGAGGGTTGCGGGAATGTCGAGGTTGAGGACGTCGCCGTACTCGTAGGGACGGCTCGCCGCGTCGGCCTCCACGCCGGTCGCCAGCTTCGGTGTTTCGTGGGAGCCGAAGCTGGACGTGCCGCTGGCGGAGAGCAGATTGCGCAGAGCGCGATACCCCAGGAAATCCACGCCCTTGCGGGTGAGCCCGAAGTTCACGCTGCGGGCGGCGTCCCTGGCCTCGTCGACGTGCCCCTGGCCGGTCATCTCCTGCGTGGGCCCCGGCATGGCTTCGCCGCCCTCCAGGGTCAGGTATCCCTCTTCCACGAGCTTCTGGACGATGTCGTCGATGAGTTGCGCGATCCGGCGCTGGACCTCCTCGTCGCCTTCGCCTTCGCCGCGGAGCTCGTCCAACATCTCCGGGGTGAACTGTCCGCTCTCGATGAGGGCGTCGAGAATCGCCCTCTGGAGGGCGTCGTAGGAGCTCGTATCCTCGGTCCCGGACCATCCCCAGTAGGGATGGAAGTGCGGACCGCCGGCAAAGCCGCCGTCCATCAGGAAGTCGGTGAGGTGCTCGAGCAGGGCCTCGAGGTTCAGCGCGTCGAGCAGGCCGGGCCGATACTTTGTGTAGGTCGTGAAGCGCATTGCCCTGCCCTCCCGGAGTGAACGTCCCGCCCGCGCCCGCCGGTCGATCATCCCGAACGACGGAAGGCGTGGCCGGCCATGCACAGGAGAATGGAAGCCATCCACGAAAGACTGCTCGCGTGGTTCGACGCGCACAAGCGGGACCTTCCCTGGCGCGGCGTCGGCGACCCCTACGCGGTGTGGATCTCGGAGGTCATGCTGCAGCAGACGCGAGCCGGCTCCGTGGTCCCCTACTACCGGCGCTGGATGGAGCGGTTCCCGGATGTCGGAGCGCTCGCGGACGCCGACCTGGAAGAAGTGCTGCGGCTGTGGCAGGGGCTGGGGTACTATGCCCGCGCACGCAATGCGCACCGGTGTGCGCGCCGGGTGCGGGAGGGCTGCGGCGGGCATTTTCCCTCGTCGTCGGCGGAGTTGAGGTCCCTCCCGGGAGTCGGGCCGTACACCGCCGCCGCGGTGGCGAGCATTGCATTCGGGGAGGCGGTCCCGGCCGTGGACGGCAACGTGCGCCGCGTGGTTGCGCGGCTGTGCGACCTCCCCGACCCATCGCTCGCGGAGGTGCGCGACCTCGTGGCCGGCCTGATGGACACGGCCCGCCCCGGCGACTTCAACGAGGCGATGATGGAGCTGGGCGCCACCGTGTGCACCCCGCGGGCGCCGTCGTGTGGGGCTTGCCCGCTGGCCACGGGCTGCCGGGCGCGCGCGGCCGGCACGGTGGCGGAGCGGCCGCTGCGAAGGAGGCGGCAGGCCGTGCCGACCCGCATCTGGGGCGTGCTGGTCGCGGTCTCGCCGCGGGGCAGGACGCTGGTGGTGCGGCGGCCGCCGGAGGGACTGCTTGGGGGGATGTGGGAGTTCCCGGCGGTGGAGGTGGACGGGGAGGTGGACGGGCCGGGCGCGGTGGCGCGGCTGATCAGACCACCCGCTGCCCGGGCGGCGGGAGTGGCGGCAGACGCCACGGGCACCCCGGTCGGGCCACCGGTGAGGGGAAGTTCCACGCCGTCGACGACGGGGCGGGTGGCGGACGCACGACCTGCGCGGCTCGCCGAGCCCGACGCGGCCGCGGTGGTGGAGTTGCCCGCGGTCACCCACCGGTTCTCGCATTTCACGGCGGTGTACCGGCCCTGTCGGGTCGAGGTGGGGGGAGAGTGGGAGGAGGAGGCGGGCCGCTGGGTCACCCCCTCCGAGCTGGCCGACCTGCCCCTTCCGGTCGCCCAGCAGCGCATCGCCCGGGCAGCGGGGTTCTGACCTTCACGCGGCTGCGGGCGGCCCCGCCCCTGGCGAGCGGCGCGACTCCGACGCGGACGCACGGTGCGGGCCGCCGCGCCCCCGCCTCACGCTCCGGCCGTGCACGGGCGGCCCCGTCACGGAGGTGCGGCGGTCACCGCGACCAGGGCGGCACGACCTTGTTCATGCGGGCATAGGCGATCGCCTGGCCCAGGTGCTCGTTCATGTGGGTAACCAGCTGCAGCAGCACCGCCCAGCTCTCCACTTCGCGCCCGTACAGCTCGGTCTGCTTCGCCAGATCAGCGTCGGACATCGAGTCCATGATGGCCCGAACGTGGTCCATGGAGGCGGCGAGGATGCGCACGGCCTCATCCTTGGTGGTCACCCGTTCCTCCAGCGAGCCGTACTCCATCCGGGCGGGCGCGTCGACCCCAAGGTACATGTCGGGATACATGTAGTTGTAGCGGGCGACGTGCATGTACGCGGCGGCCACGGTGTACACCCCCTCCATCGGCTGCCACGAGTACGACTCCGCCGGCATCGCCCCGGCCAGCGCCACCAGCTTCTCCGCCGACCCCTCGAACTGGCCGCGCAGCTCCTCGCCGAAGCCGGAGATGCCTTGGGCGCGCGCGGGAACCGCCAGGACCGCCATGGCCGCGAAGGTGAACATGGCGTGGGCGACCAGCATCCGCCCCCGGCGACTCGTTGCGGCGATCGGCCGCGCGGAAACGGACACACGAGTGAAACAACGCATGGTTCTTCTCCTGATTGGCTCAGCTCTGGGCCGGAAACGGCCCTGATCCCTTGAATCCCTGCCCCTGCGCGGGCGCGTCGTGGCGCGCGCGCCCATAACCTCCGCCGTCGGTGCGGCTGATGCACTTGGCGTCGACCAGCGCCTCGAGCACGAACTCACAGGCGGACGCCCAGTGGCCGTCGCCGGCGTTCTTCGCGGCCAGCCCGACATTGGAGAGCAGCTCCAGCAGTCCGGGCACGTTGTCGAATCCCTTCACGCACGCCTTCGCTCCGGCGTCGTTGGAGACCTGCAGCGCGCCGCCTTCTTCGAAGTACTCTACAATCGGTTCCACGTCGGCGCCGCCCGCGTACGTCTCGAAGACCTGTCCCGCGGCCCGGGCGATCAGTTCGCGGGCGATGCGGTCGGGTCCGTGCAGCTCGCCCTCGTACTCCAGCTCCATCTTGCCGGTGATCGCCGGCCGGGCCGCGTAGATATCGCTCACGCGGGGCACGACGGTCTTCTCCCCCAGGCGCAGCGCGCGCCGTTCCGCGCTGGCCACGGCGATCTCCAGCACCGAGATGGGCATGCGCTGACTCACGCCCGAGCGCTGATCCACCCGCTTGTCGACACGGGCCAGAAAGGCGACCGACTCCACGATCTCACCGATGAAGTCGGGAATCTCCACCGCAAGATCCCCCCGCTCGACCCACGCCTCCTGTGCCGTGATCGCCCGCCCCACGGCAAGGGTTGCCGGGTAGTGGGTGCGTACCTCGGTGCCGATGCGGTCCTTCAGCGGCGTGATGATCTTGCCGCGCGCGGTATAGTCCTCGGGATTGGCCGTAAACGCCAGCATGACATCCAGCTGAAGGCGGATGGGATAGCCCTTGATCTGCACATCCCCCTCCTGGAGGATGTTGAAGAGCCCGACCTGGATCTTGCCGGCGAGATCCGGAAGCTCGTTGATCGCAAAAATGCCGCGGTTGGCCCGGGGGAGCAGCCCGTAGTGGACCGTGAGCTCGTCCGCCAGGATGTGTCCGCCGCGGGCCGCCTTGATGGGGTCCACATCCCCGATCATGTCCGCGATGCTCACGTCCGGGGTCGCGAGCTTCTCCACGTAGCGGCTTTCCCGCGGCACCCACGCCACCGGCGCGTCCTCGCCGTGCTCCTCGATCAGCAGCCGCCCGTAGCGCGACACCGGGTGGAAGGGCTCGTCGTTGATCTCGCTGCCCGCGAGAATCGGGATTTCGTCGTCCAGGAACTCCACCAGCTGGCGCAGGATTCTGCTCTTGGCCTGGCCCCGAAGCCCGAGCAGGATGAAGTCGTGCCGCGCCAGAATCCCGTTCACGATCTGCGGCACCACGCTGTCGTCGTAGCCCAGGATGCCAGGGAAGAGCTCCTCCCCGTCGTGGAGCTTGCGGACCAGGTTGGCCCTCAGTTCGTCCTTGACGCTGCGGGGGCGATAGCCGGATTCGCGCAACTCCCGAACCGTGGCGGGTCGGCGATGGGTCATGTTCGTCGTGGGGGAGCGGGGGTTGGAAGGACGCCGTGACGACCGGCGCGGGATTGGCTAGGATGTAGCACTTCGGGAGGCCGGCTGCCCGGGGTCGGGCGGCGCTGCGGCCTCGACAGACTACCCCGCTTTCCGGGCCCGGATCCTGCCCGCCACGTGCCGGCTCGATCCACGGCGCAAACAGGCCGCGGTGACCGGAAGCCCGTTCAGGAGTCCGCATGTCGCAACCTCCGCCGTCCGTGCGGCCCGCCGTCTGGCAGCCGGCCCTGCCCGGCGATCGCTTCATCGTCGAGGAGCCTCCGGACGCTGAAGCCGTCCCGCTCGACGTGGTCTTCGTGGGGGGCGGCCCGGCGGGGCTCGCGGGCGCCATACAACTCGCGAAGCTGGCGCAGGCGGATGGCGAGGCCGGGGGCGATCTGGGCGAACTCGAGATCGGCGTGCTCGAGAAGGCCGGCGAGCTCGGCGAGCACAGCCTTTCCGGGGCCGTGGTCAACCCGCGCGCTTTCCGGGAGCTCTTCCCCGAGCTGGCCGATGACGACTTTCCCTTCACGCGCCCGGTTTCCCGTGAAGCGGTGTATCTCCTGACCGGCGCGCACGCGTTCCGGCTGCCGACGCCGCCCACGATGCGGAATCACGGCAACTTCGTGGGCTCGATCTGCGAGATGGTGCGCTGGCTGGGCGAGCGGGCCGAGGAGCTGGGCGTGAACATCTTCCCGGGGTTCCCGGTCGACTCGCTCCTGGTTGAAGGAAGACGTGTCACGGGCGTGCGCACGACACCCGGCGGGCTCGACCGGCAGGGCGCGCCGGGAGCGGGCTACCAGCCGCCCATGGACATTTCGGCCACGGTCACCGTGCTCGCCGAGGGCACCCGCGGCCCGCTCACCCAGGCCTGGCTGGAGCGGGAGGGCATCGGGTCGCCCAACCCCCAGATCTACGCCCTCGGCGTGAAGGAGCTCTGGCGCACCCCCCGGCCCCTGGACCGCGTCGTGCACACCCTCGGGTGGCCCCTCCCGCGCGATGCCTTCGGAGGCAGCTTCATGTATCCGCTCGCCGACGACCTGGTCGCGCTGGGGCTGGTCGTGGGGCTGGACTACCGGGATGCCTCGCTCGACGTCCACGAGCTTCTCCAGAGGATGAAGCTGCACCCGCTCTTTCGCCCGACGCTCGAGGGCGGCGAGATGCTGGAATGGGGCGCAAAGACGATCCCCGAAGGGGGCTACTACTCGATTCCGGAGCGCCGCCACGGGGAGGGCGCGCTGGTTTGCGGCGACGCGGCCGGCCTCGTGGACGTTCCCTCTCTCAAGGGGATCCACTACGCGATGCAGTCGGGCATCTACGCGGCCCACGCCATCTTCGCCGAACTCAAGGGCGAGGGCGACGGTCTGGCGGGATTCAGCCGAACCCTGGACGACTCGTATGTGATGAAGGACCTGCGCCGCACCCGCAATCTGCGGCTGGCCTTCAAGAAAGGCTTCTGGGCGGGCGGGATCCGGGCGGGCCTGATGACGGTGACGGGCGGGGCCTTTCCCGGTGCCCGCATTCCGGTATCGGAAGACTCCGAGGAGGCGCGACGCCCCGGCGCACCCTCGGACTTCAAGCCCGATGGAGAGCTCACATTCTCAAAGGTCGACGCGGTGTACAAGTCCGGGAACCAGACGCGCGACGACATCCCCGGCCATGTGCTCACGGGCGACGCGGTGCCTCCCGAGGGAGCCGCGTTCTACGCCCGCATGTGCCCGGCCGGCGTGTACGAGGAGGGTGAAGACGGCGAGCTGGTCGTGAACGCTCCCAACTGCGTGGACTGCAAGGCGACCGACGTGCTGGGTCCGCGCTGGACGCCGCGGGAAGGGGGCAGCGGGCCGGCCTACCGGAGGATGTAGGTCTTGCGCTCCCGCCTCGCGCTCGTGCCGGCGCTCGCGCTGGTTGCCGCCACGGGGTGCGCCGAACGGGAACCGGGGGCCGTCATCGAGCGCGACAGCGCCGGCGTCCGGGTCGTGGAGAGCCGAGCCCCGGCATGGCCGCCCGGGACAGAGTGGCGCGTGAATCCCGAGCCCGTCTTCAGGCTGGGTGGCGCCGAGGCCGAATCCTCCTCCAGCTTTTTCCGGATCCTCGATGTCGCGCTGCTCGCCAGAGGCGAGGTCATCGTCGTGGACGGCGGGACCGCCGAGGTGCGTCGCTACGACGCCGGGGGCGGCCACCTGTGGAGCACCGGGGGACGCGGCGAGGGACCGGGAGAATTCCGCAGCCCGCGCTATCTGGGGCGGCGGGAGGACGGTGGGTTCCTGATCTGGGACCGAGCGCTCTCGCGCGTGTCCACCATGGGACCGAGCGGAGAGCTGCTCGGCACCGAGCGCCGGTCCGGTCCGGACGGATCCCCGCTGGTGGCTTTCGGCCTCTTCGACGACGGTTACTGGCTGGTCGCCCTTCCGGTCGTGATACAGGCGACTGAGCCCGGCATCACCTGGACCGACTCGGTTGAACTCGCGCGCTACGATCCGGCTCTTGATGGCTTGGTTCGGCTGACGGCGGTTCTCGGCCAGCGCTGGCTGTGGACCGGCCAGTCCATGCTGCCGGTGCCGTTCAGTCCGCGGCCGCTGCGAGCGATCGTGGGCAATCGGGTCGCCGTGGCCAGCGGGTCGGTACCGGAGGTTTCGGTCCACGATCCGGACGGCTCGCTGGCGGCCCGATATCGGATCGCGCGCGAACGCGAGCCGGTGACGGAATCGGATGTGGCGCAGGTGATCGAGAGCCTGGTGGAACTGGGTCAGGGTTCCGCGCCGGTCTGGCGCCAATGGCGTGACGAGATGGAGGTTCCGTCGCACGAGCCGGCATTCGACCGGCTGCTGGCGGACGGCAGCGGCAACCTGTGGGCACGGCGATTCACGGCCGACCCGCTGTCGCGCGAGCCGCCGTCGTGGGACCTGTTCGACTCCGCGGGCGCCTGGCTGGGCGTGGTGGCGACCCCAAGTGGCATGACCGTGACCGGCATTCGTGACGGGCTTGTGGCGGGGGTATACCGGGATGAGCTCGGCGTGGAACACGTCAGCGTGCATCGCCTGGCGACGGATCCACGCTGATCTATTCGTCCAGGATACTCACCTTCACCCCGGCCTCGGTTCGCACCAGGGCGGGCATGATGACCGGGATGTCGCGCGTCCGGTAGTGCGCCAGCACGGCGTCCGCCGTCGAGAACGCGCTGAGCTGCTCCAGCGTGCGGATGGTCGGAAAGATCATCGGAAGGCGTCCCGCACGGTGCCGGTCGAAGGCTTCCCCGGGCGAGAGCCAGAGCGAATCGGTCATCTCGCGGGGGTCGGGGGTGGACCGCGACCCCGCGGGCGCCAGCGCCGCGAAGAAGCGGGTGTCGTAGCGCCGGGACTCGGCCTCGGGGGTGATCCAGTGGGCGATGTACTCGAGGGCGGCTCCGTCGATGCCCACCCCCAGATCGTCGAGAACTTCGGTGAAGCCCAGGGTGCCGGCCAGCAGGTGTTCGCGCAGGCGAAGCAAGTGCGCGCGGCCCGCGCCCGTGTCTGGCAGGAAGCGTCCGCCGGGCCGGGCGACCAACACGGCGGCCTCCTCGAACGCCTCGCGCGCCGCCGCCAGGTAGTACGCGATGGCGGGCGGATCCCCATCGGGAAGGGTGAGGCGGTCGGCCGCCTCCGCCGGCGTGAGCCGCTCGAGGCGCGAGACCAGGGCCGGATCGGCGTCCTGAGCATCCACCCGCCCCCCGGGAAAGACGTAGGCGCCCGGCACGAATCCCGCAGAGCGGTTGCGCCTCATCAACAGGAGCTGGAAGTCCGGCGGCCGCGCCCGCAGCAGAACGACGGTCGCCGCGGGCCGAGGCGCCACGCCGGAGGGCGGAAGGCGTTCAAACCGATCCATCAGCGCCCGACCGCCATTCCGTCCTTGCGCGGATCCGACCCCGCCGCCCATCCCCGTTCCAGGCGCATCACCCCCTGCCCTCCCCCGAAGGAAGTGAGCGACGGATCGATCACATGATGCCCCATGAGCGCGAGCGCGACGCCTGCCGTGCGGCTGATCCCCTCGACCGCCACGTCCCGTCCGGTGGTGTGGCGAAATCGGGGCGCTTCGATGGCGGCCTGCAGGTCCATCCCGAAGACGAGGAGGTTGAGCAGCACCTGAACGTGCCCCTGGGGTTGCATGGAACCGCCCATGACGCCGAACGCCAGCCATGGTTCCCCGCCGCGGGTCACGAACGCCGGGATGATGGTGTGCAAGGGCTTCTTGCGGGGCGCGACCTGGTTCGGGTGTCCTTCCTCGAAGGTGAAGCAGGCGCCGCGGTTCTGGAGCGCAAACCCGGTTCCAGGGATCACCACGCCCGAGCCGAAGCCCTCGTAGAGGCTGTTGATGAAGGACACCATGTTGCCGTGCTCGTCCGCCGTGCACAGGTAGATGGTCTCGCTCTCCGGAACTGCGGCGCCCGGGTCCACGCGGCCGGCGGCCTCACGCGGGTTCAGCAGCGCGCGCCGGGAGTTCACGTGGTCATCGGCAAGCAGCGCCTGAGCCGGGATGCTCATGTGGTCCGGGTCGCCCACATGGCCCGCGAGGTCGGCGAAGGCCAGCTTCTTGGCCTCGATCAGGTGATGCAGGTAGGCAGGGCTGTTGTGACCCATGATGCCGAGATCGAACCCGTCAAGGATGCGGAGCATCTCGAGTGCGGCGATCCCCTGCCCGGCCGGGGGGAGTTCCCACAGCGTATGTCCCGCGAAGTCGGTGGAGAGCGGGGTCACCCAGCGCGGCTCGTGGCCGGCGAGGTCCTCGCGGGTCAGGAAACCTCCCAACCCCTCCAGTCCCTCCACCAGCCGCCGGCCGAGCGCGCCCGTGTAGAAGGCCCCCGCCCCCCCGCCCGCGACCAGGCGGAAGCTCGCGGCCAGCTCCGGCGACCGGAACCACTCCCCGGCGCGCGGGGCGCGCCGCCCGCCGACCAGGCAGGTCGCGGCCGCCCCGCGGTCGGCGCGCAGCCTGTCCGCCGCGGCGGCCCACTGGCCCGCGATGATGGGCGTGACCGGAAAGCCCTCCTCCGCAACGCGGATGGCCGGCGCGAGCACTTCCGGGAAGGTCATGGCGCCGAACCGGTCCAGCAGGGCCGCCCACCCCGCGACCGCCCCCGGCACCGTCACCGATCCCGGCCCGCTCGCGGGCACGTCGTCCAGCCCCGCGGCCGCGATCGCCTCGCGCGACATGCCCGAGCCCGACCGCCCGCTCGAGTCGAGCCCGACCAGCCGGCCCTCCTCCGCCGACCACAGCAGCGCGAACATGTCGCCGCCCATCCCGGTCATGTGCGGCTCGACCACGTTCAGCATGGCCGCGGCGGCGACGGCCGCATCGACCGCGTTCCCGCCCCGTTCCATCACCGAGAGCGCCGCCCAGCTGGCGAGCGGCTGGCTGGTGGCGGCGGCGCTTCTGGGCGCGTAGACGGCGGATCGGCCGGTCACGGCCGCCCGTTCCGGTTTGAGTGTGGGCGCATGGGCGCTCCCGGGCGTGGTTCGGCTGGCGCAAACGCGCGTGCCGCGCCAAGCTAGAGGGAGCGAACGGAGCCTGCCAGCCTCCCCCCGGCGGCCCGGTCTGCCAAAATGGCAGTCTCGGCACGGGGAGTCGGCCATTATGTCAGGCCCGATTCGTGCATCTGGGCCCGACACCGTGCATTTCGTCTGACATGGCAGGCGAGCAAACCGCCTGGAAGTCGGGGCGATCTGCCTTTCTGACAGGACATTCGCGTCGCGGGTCGCCCGAACGGCCGGCTTCGCGGGGCAGACGACCCCGTCTCGACAGGTAAACGATAAGGAGTCGGATCCGTGGGCGAACGTTACAGGCTACCCGTCCTTCCGCTGCGGGACACGGTGGTGTACCCGGGCGTGGCGGTGCCCATCTCGGCCGGTCGACCCGGCACCATAGAGGCCGTGCAGGCCGCCCTCGAGGGAGACCGCAAGCTGCTTGCGGTGGCCCAGCGGGAGAACGTGGACAAGCCGACCTCCGAGGGGCTGTACGAAATGGGGACGGTGGTGCGCGTCATTCAGACCCACCGCGTGCGGGCCGGGATCCAGCTGCTCGTGCAGGGGGAAAGGCGCGCGCAGGTGCTCTCCTACGAGAAGCGCGGCAAGACGATGCTCGCCGCCGTCGTCATGGACCTCGAGAGAATCCCGCCGCGCAGCGAGAAGGACCCGGCCTTCCGGGCCCTGGACCGCGAACTGCGCGACCGTGCTGCCGGGCTGGGAACCCGGCGCGGCGTCCCAGCCGAGTCCCTCAATCAGCTCATCCAGGGCGTGGACGAACCGGGCGCGTTCGCGGATCTGGTGGCCTTTTACCTGGAGCTGCAGACCGCGGAGAAGCAGCGGCTGCTGGAGGTGCTCGACGACGAGGACCGCATGCGCCAGGCGCTTGTCGCGGTGGAGCGCGAACTGGTGCGGCTCAGCGCGCAGGAGGAAATCCAGGCGCGGGTGCAGGAGGAACTGGGGGAGCGCCAGCGCGAAATGCTCCTTCGCGAGCAGATGAAGCAGATCCGGCGCGAGCTGGGCGACGAGGACGAAAAGGCCGAGGTCGACGATCTGCGCGAGCGAATCGAGGCGCTGCGGCTCAACGACGATGCTCGCGCCGAGGTCCAGCGGGAGCTCAAGCGCCTGGGGAGGACGAATCCCCAGTCGGCGGAATACCAGGTCATCCGGACCTACCTCGAGTGGATCACGGAACTGCCCTGGGACGATCGCACCGAGGACAAGATCGACCTGGGAGCGGCAGCGGACGTGCTCGCAGAAGACCACTACGGGCTGGAGGATGTAAAGGATCGCATCCTCGAGTTCCTCGCCGTGCGCAAGCTGCAGGCGGAGCGGGCTCCGGACGAGGCGGAAGCGGAGGACGACGCCGCTCAGGAGGAGGACGCTCTGCAGGAAGCCGACGCCGCCCGGAACGGCTCCCGGACGGAGGACGAGCCCGCCGACACGTCGCCGCCCGCGAGCGGCCAGGGGCCCATTCTGCTCTTCGTGGGCCCGCCCGGCGTCGGCAAGACCAGCATCGCCCAGTCCATCGCCCGCGCGATCGGGCGCAAGTATGTGCGCATCTCGCTGGGCGGCGCGCGCGACGAAGCGGATATCCGGGGCCATCGGCGGACGTACGTGGGCGCCATGCCGGGCCGGATCATCCAGGGAATGCGCCAGGTGAAGTCGAAGAACCCCGTGTTCCTGCTCGACGAAGTCGACAAGCTCGGGGTCTCCTTCCAGGGGGATCCCAGCGCGGCTTTGCTCGAAGTGCTGGACCGGGCCCAGAACTGGACCTTCACCGACCATTACCTGGGGATCCCGTTCGATCTGTCGGAGGTGCTGTTCGTCGCGACCGCGAACTACTGGGACCGCATTCCGCCCCCGCTGCTCGACCGCATGGAGCGGGTCGACTTCAGCGGATACACCGAGCAGGAAAAGCTGGAGATCGCCAGGCGTTACCTGCTGCCCAGGCAGCTGGAGGAGAACGGTCTGCGCGACGAGGAGATGGAGCTCGGCGACGAGGCGATCCTGAACGTGATCAGCGAGTACACGCGCGAGGCGGGCGTCCGCCAGCTGGAGCGTGAGATCGGAAAGCTGGCGCGCAAGGTCGCGCGCAGGATCGCCGGCGGCGGATGCGAGCAGATGGTCGTGGACCAGGACGTTGTACGCGAACTTCTGGGCCGCCCGAGGGTGCACCCCGAGGTGATGGCGGAGGAGGACCGGGTGGGCGTGGCCACCGGAATGTTCTACACGCCCACCGGCGGCGACATCATGTTCGTGGAGGCCAGCGTCATGCCCGGGGACGGGAAGCTGGTGCTCACCGGGCAGCTGGGCGACGTGATGAAGGAATCGGGGCGGGCGGCGCTTACCTATGCCCGCAGCCATCACCAGAGCCTCGGTATGGCGGTCGAGGATGTGCTGGACAAGGAAGTGCACATCCACGTGCCCGCGGGCGCCGTGCCGAAGGACGGCCCCTCGGCCGGGATCACGATGGCGACCGCCCTGATCTCGGCGCTGTCGGGACGTCCGGTGAGGCGCGACGTGGCCATGACCGGCGAGCTGACGCTGACGGGAAGGGTTCTCCCCATCGGCGGCCTTAAGGAGAAAATCCTGGGCGCCGTTCGCGCCGGCATCCAGGAGATCGTTCTCCCCGCCGACAACCATGCCGACCTCGAAGACCTCTCCGACGAGGTGCGCGCCGACCTGGTTCTGCACCTGGTTTCCGGTCTCGACGACGTCGCCCGGGTGGCGTTCGCGGGCGGGCTGGCGCCCGAAGCGGATCCGGTCGAGACCGCGGACCCGATGGCCCTGCTCGCTTCCGGCGGCTCCTCCTCCGCGCCCGAGGTCGCGACGCACTGACCACGCAGACCCTGGAGGTCGCGCCCGGCGCCGTGATGGGTCGGCACCACGGGCGGCCGGCGGCCCGTCACTTCGGACGGCCCGACCTGGAGTACCGCGCCGCGGTGGGCTCCGCGGCCGTCCTCGATCGCTCGCACCGCGGCCGGCTGGCGGTCTCGGGCCGGGCGCCGGTGCGCATGCTCGGCGGAGTGATCACCGCCAGCGTCCCGCCACCCCCCGAGCCGACCTCCTCCGGGCTGCTCGCGGGGCGTACGGCCTACAGTGCCGTGCTCATCCCCAAGGGACGCATGGTCACGGACCTGGTCGTCGCCTGGCGGGGCACGCGCGAGGACCGCCACGGCCTCTGGCTGCACCTGCCGGCCGCCGGCCATGCACCCCTCGTCGCCCATCTGCGCAAGTTCCTGCCGCCCCGGTTCGCCTTCGTCGACGACGTCACCGGCGCGACCGCCACACTCACTGTCGTCGGCCCGGCCGGGGCCGGCCTGCTCGAGACCGCCCTCGGGATCGTCCCCGACGCACTGTCCGCCCTCGAGGAAGACGGCTGCCTGCTCACCGGACCGGTTCCGGACGGCCTCCTGGTCGCGCGTTCGGGCGAGGTCCGGCTGCCCGCCTTCGACATCCTGGGCGCCCGAGCCCCGCTCGAACGGCTGGCCAGGGAGGTGGTTCGCCTGGGCGCGGCGCCGACCGGCATGGGCGTTTTCGAGACGCTGCGCATCGAGGCGGGCCGGCCCGAGTTCGGCCTGGACATGGACGAGCGCACCATCCCCACCGAAGCGGGCATCGACGAGCGCGCCATCGACCACGGCAAGGGCTGCTACACGGGGCAGGAAGTGATCGTCCGCATCCGCGACCGCGGCCACGTCAACCGACACCTGCGCGGCCTGCTGCTCGGCAATGCCGCCACCCCTGGGCGCGAGACACCCTTGTACACGGGAGCGCGCGCCAAACCGGTCGGGCACATCACCAGCGCCGCCATGTCGCCAGCCTTCGGGCAGACTATCGCGCTGGGGTTCGTGCGCCGGGAGGTCAATCCCCCCGCCGAACTTCGGCTGGGAGCTCCGGACGGGGCGCCGGTGGCGGTGCGGGTGGTCGGGGAAGGCGGCTGGGAGCTTCAGCCGGGCGATCTGAACTGAGGGCGGGTCCCGCGACAGCGGTCAGCCGTCTCGCGAAGCCTTGAAGTGTTCCACGATCAGGCCGCCGTGGAAGCGCCCGTTCTCGATGAAGATCTTGTTGGCGTCGTGGCCCGCGGCGAGCACGCCCGCGATGTAGATGCCGGGGGTGTTCGTCTCCATGGTGGCACGGTCGTGGCCGGGAATGCCGGTCTCCTCATCGATTCCGACGCCGACGCTCTCCAGAAGCCGCGGTGAAGCCCGCCAGCCGGTCATTGCGAAGACCCAGTCGTTGGCGAGCTCGGTGATCTCGCCCGTCTCCAGATGCTCCAGTACGACACTGCGTTGCCGGATCTCCGCCACCCGCGTCGTGAAGTGGGTGGCGATCTCCCCGAACTTGATCCGGTTGGTGATGTCGGGAACCACCCACGGCTTCACGCCATCGTCGATGCCGTCGAAGATGTGGACCAGGGTGACCCGCGCATGGGCCCGGAAGAGTTCCAGCGCGGCCTCCACTGCGGAGTTGCGCCCTCCCACCACGAGAACGTCCTGGTCGTAGTAGGGATCGGGCTCCCTGTAGTAGTGGTGCACCTTGGGCAGGTCCTCCCCGGGAACGTCCAGGTAGTTGGGCTCGTGGAAGCTTCCGGCGGCGATCACCACGGCGCGGGCGCGGTGGCATGCGCCGGTGCCGTCACGGCGGCGCGTGCGCACCAGGAAGTCACCCTTGCGGCCCTCGATGGCAACGACTTCCTCGTGCTGGCGCACGTCCAGTCCGAAATGCCGCACGACGCGCCGGTAGTAGACGAGCGCATCGCGGCGCGACGGCTTGCCGGACGCCAGGATGAAGGGCACATCCTCGATCTCCAGCTTCTCCGCCGTGGAGAAGAAGGTCATGTAGGGCGGATAGTGGATGATCGATTCGGTGATGAACCCGCGGTCGAAGACGGTCGCCGAAACCCCTCCGACCCTGGCCGCGCTTGCCGCCGCCAGGCCACAGGGGCCCGCACCCACTATCGCCAGGTCGACGGTTTCGCCTTCGCTGGCCATCCCGCCTCCGGCGGAAAGCGCTCTGATATCGGACATCTTCCTTGCGTCGTCGGTTAATGCGGCGCCGACCCGGGAAACATCTACGCTCTGAACTTATAACTCCAGAGGCGGACGTCCGGCCGATTCCGGGGACGCAAGCGAAACCGACTCCCCTCGGGACGGACCCCCGGGGATGGACCCCGGGCGCGGGAACGCCGCTGCCGCTGGAGCGTACCGTTGGAGCACTTTGCACATCCTCAGGGAGCGTCGAAGATGGCACAGGCCGAAGCGGAGGCGCGCAGAGCCGCGAATCGACTGCGCAGGGCGCTGGAGAAGGCGCGCCGGGAGATTGACGCGCTGGAAGGGGCGCTCGCCGGAGTCGAGGGTGACGACTTCCCGGCGCACGCCTACGGGGAAGCTCGCGGACGGATCGATCAGGTGGTGGAATTCGTGAACGAGGAATCCCGCCGGCTCCAGCACAAGATCCTGGCGGCGGGAGGGCTTGAGCCCGGACGGGTTCGACGTGCCTCCGCCCGGGATGGATGAACGACCAGCGGCTCCGCGATGACCTGATCGCCGTCATGGGAGCGGGGGTGGCGACGCCCCTGCCCGACGCGGGCTTCGACGATCTCGCACGCCGGGTCTCCGAGCACCAGTGGCAAACCAACCCGGTATTCGCCCGCTTCTGCGCGGCGCGCGGAGTCCAGCCGGGCTCATGGTCCTCGTGGCGCGCGCTCCCTCCCGTGCCCGCGCGCGCGTTCCGGGAGCGCGGCCTCGTCTCCCGGGGGCCCTGCGAGGCGATCTTTCGAACCAGCGGCACCACGGGCGGCGGGACGGTCCGCGGAGAACACCGCGTCCCCGACCTGTCGCTCTACCACGCCTCGCTGCTCCCCAACTTCGAGGCGCATCTGCTTCCCGACGGCGCGCGCCTGCCCATGGTCTCGCTCATCCCGCCTCCCCGCGAGGTTCCGGATTCTTCGCTCAGCCACATGATCGGCGTCGTGCAAGACGAGCTTGCGCCCGACACCGGCTATTTCGTGGGAGGGGACGGCAGGATGGACGAGGCCGGGCTGCGATCCGCTTTTCGCGACGCGGAGGACGCCGGTGATCCGGTCCTGGTGGTCGGGACCGCCTTTGCGTTCGTACACCTGCTTGACAGCCTGGCCGCGGACGGGATCGGCTTCCGGCTGCCGGCCGGCTCGAGGGTGATGGAGACGGGAGGATTCAAGGGGCGTAGCCGCCCCGTGCCCCGTGAGGAACTCTACGAGGCCATCCACGGTCGACTCGGCATTCCGCCGCGCCGGATCGTGAACGAATACGGCATGACGGAACTGCTCTCACAGTTCTACGAGCCCGTGCTCACGGAGGGAACGCGCCTGCACCGTCCGCCGCCGTGGGTGCGCACGCGCGTGCTCGACCCGGCGACGCTCGAAGCGCTTCCGCCCGGGCGCGAGGGCCTGCTGTGCCACTTCGACCTCGCGAACGCGGGATCGGTGTGCTGCCTGCTCACCGAGGACCTGGGCGTAGAGCCTCCGGAGGCCGAAGGAAACGGCTTCCGCGTGCTGGGCCGGAATCCCGGAGCGGAACCGCGCGGGTGTTCGCTGGCAATGGACGATCTCATGACCGCCGTTCGCGGCCCGGCGCGATGAGGACCTTCCCGGCCTGGTGGCTGCCGCCCGGGCTGCCGGGCGACGGCCCGTCCCTGGATGCGTCGCTCTCGGTGGACGGGCGCGCGCCAACCTCCACCGTGTCCGTAGGTGACAGCCTGCGCCTCCGTTTCCCCACCCCCGACCCCGCGTTCGCGCGCCGCGTGTGCGACCGGCTCGCCGAAGCGGGCGCCTGCCTGCGTGAGCGCCGCACCGACGCGCTGGTGGCGTCGCTGGGTCGCGCCGGGGCGCGCTTTCTGGACCCTGCCGACCCGCTCCGCAAGGCGGCGCTCGACCTGCTGCCCGCCGCCGCCGGGCTCTCCCCCGCCATGGCCCGGGAGGTCCTGAACGGAATGGCGCGCGACTGGACGGCCGACCGCCTCACCCGGCTGGTGCGCGCGCAGTTTGCCGATCCGGGCGTGCTGGACGGCTTCCGACCGGGGCCCGGCGGGTCACGGGTGCGGGCGTTCGGCCGCCGACTGATCGTGCAGCTGGGCGCAGGCAACGTGGCGGGCGTGTCGGTAGGGGGCATGGCACGGGCACTCCTCGCCCGATCCCCCGTGCTGCTCAAACCCGGCCTTCATGACGCCGTGCTTCCGGTGCTCTACGCCCGCGCCCTGGCCGACTGCGACCCGGAACTCTCGGCCGCCGTGGCCGTGCTCTACTGGCCGGGAGGCGCCGCCGCGGTCGAGGCGGAGGTGCTTGCCCGCGCCGGCCTGGTGGTGGTGTACGGCGGCGGCGACACGGTGGAGGCCGTGCGGGCCAACCTTCCCGCGACCACCCCCCTGGTGGCGTACGCCCACCGGGTCGGGGTCGCCCTGGTCGGCCGCGAGGCGCTCGCCGGCGGGCGGGCGGAGCGAACCGCCCTGGATGCCGCGCGCGCCGCAGCCACCTTCGACCAGCGGGGTTGCGTCTCCCCTCACCTCTTCTGGGTGGAGGAAGGCGGCGAGATCACCCCCGCCGGGTGGGCCGCCCGCCTGGCCGCCGCGATGGCCGAGGTCGAACGGGACCTCCCCGCCGGCCCCTCCCCGCCGGAGGTCGCGTCGCAGCTCCAGCAGCTGCGCGGAACCTGGGAGCTGAAGCAGGCGGCGGGCGACGGGGCGAGCGTCTTCCGCCCGCCGGGCCTCGAATGGACGGTGGTCTACGACCGCGACCCGGCCTTCTCGCCGTCCTGCCTGGGCCGCTTCGTCTGGGTGAAGCCCGTCCCGGACCTGGAGCAGGTTGCCGGTCTCCTGGCCGGGTTGCGCCCGTTTCTGCAGACCGCCGCGCTGTGCGGCGCGGGCGGGCGGGCGCCTTCTCTGGTCGAACAGCTGGGAGGGGTGGGCGTCAGCCGGGTCACCTCGCTACGCCGCATGCCGTGGCCCCCTGCCTGGTGGCACCACGACGGCGACGACCCGTTGCGGGGGCTCGTGCGCTGGGTCGACTGGGAAGTGGAGTAATCGTTCCCGCTGCCCGGCCCGTCAGCCTTCCGGCTGGTCCTCCGAGCGCCACACAACCAGCTGACGCGACCCGTTCGAAGCCTCCACCCGCACCCTCAGCATGTCTCCCTCCACGATGCCGAGCGAGTCGCGCATCTCCTGAGGGATGGTAATCCTGCCCCCAACTCCCACGACAACGTCGCCGTAGTACAGCGAGCGATAGATGGCCATGGCTTTTCCTGTGTTTGGATCGAATCAGAACCGGAAGTGGTTTCCGTAGTGTGGCCTGACAGAGCACGGCCCGACGAGGCGGCGTCCCGGGCCGGGAAGTTGCCGCAAGCCATCTTCCAACTTAGAAAGAACGCAAGACCTTTGCACAGGGCTGCCGTCGCACCGTCCGGGATCCCCGGGACCGTCGCATTCCACGGATACTCGCGGATTCCCGTTTCGGAATGGTGCCGGGGCTGCCGGGGATGGCGTTCCTCGCCGGCAGGATCTACCGCGTCGGAATGTTCATGCGCGGCAAGCGGCGCACCCTGCCCGAAGCCCGGGGGAGGAGGGAGGCAGCCCGGACGGGGCGCCTTATCGGGGGTCGTCCTCCGGCCTGCGGATGGTTAGCTCGCGCTCGACGCGGACGGAGGCGCCGGTGGTCCGGTCGGTGATGGCGATGATGAGCCGGTGCGCCCCCTCCCCGGCTTCATCGGCGGAGACGGAGAAGTACTCGGGCACCACCCCGTCGACGGGCTCGACGTTGCGCACGAAACGGACGGCGAGGTCCCCCTCCGCGCCACCTATCAGGTTGCCCAGCGAGCGCAGGAGACGAGCACCCACACTGCGCCGCTCCGCGTCCTGCAGCGTCACCTCAACGGTGTACTCCGACGAACCCATGAAGTCGGTGGTCAGACCGTAGATCTCCAGATACACGTGGATGTCGTCGTGCGCGTCGAAGACCAGGTCGCGCGACGCGCCGATGGCGAAGTCGCGCCATCCGCCGGGGCGATCCACACGAGGCACCACACCCCCGGCCAGGACCAGGTCGGACGTGGACAGGCCCACGCGCCGTACCGGGATGGCGGTGATCGTCCCCCGGTTGCGCGCGGCCACGCGGGAATCCGCCGCCAGCGCCTCGAGCGAGTACTCGAAGGTGCCGCGGGGCAACTCGAAGGTGAACAGGACGTTGCCCGTGTCGTCGGCCTTGACCGCGTGCCCCACGCTGGCGGAATCCTCATAACTGCGGTTGAACAGGAACATGCCGACGCGCACGGAGTCGCCCTCGAACAGATTGAAGGAGTCCGGGTCGGCGCGCAGGAAGGCCAGCACCTCCACCTGCCCGGGAGCCGCCCCCCGGAAGCGGGCGATCTGCGCGGGTATCTCCGTCCAGCGGTTGACCGCGCGGCTCTCGAAGGTGGTGGTGGCCTCGGTTTCGCTGACCTGGCGCAGGTACTGCCCGGTGTTTGCGTTGAAGTCGAAGTCCACCCGGTTGTACCCCAGCTCCCGGCGGAACACGAAGCTGGGCACCTCGAGCCGATAGTTCCAGAAGATCCACCGTCCGTTGGTGCTGGCTCCGGCTCGCTGGGCCGCGCCTCCGAGCCCCGCGCCGGCGCCGTCCTGGCGCAGCATCCAGATGTTCTCCGGAAGGCCATAGCGGATGAGGACCTGACCCCGGTCGCTGCTCCAGCCCGGCAGGCGCCGCTCGGGGTCTCCGAAGGCCAGTTCCGCGTATGTGACGCGCGCGATGTGCTCCATCGCCCGCTCGTTTTCCGGAATCAGGAAGAGCGGATCGGACTTGGCCCACAGGATGCGCTCGTATTCCCGCGCTGCCTCCGCTTCGAGCTCTCCATACGAGCCCCTGTCTTCCTCGTCAAGCAGGTAGGAAACGTCGTCGTAGGGCGCCCGCTCCGCCGGGGGCATGAGTGCGAGGCCGGTGTTGAAGGCGTCGCGCGCGGCGATCCAGTCCAGCGACTCGTAGGACGCCAACCCGAGGAAGATGTGCGCGTAGGGATCTTCGGGGTTCACCTCGACCAGGCGCCGGGCTTCGGTCGCCATGTCCTCGAAGCGACCCTGGCGGTGGAGCAGCGCAAGCAGTCCGCGGGCGGCCAGCGCGTGGTCGGGCACATGCGAGAGAGCAGCTCGATAGTGGGCTTCGATGCGCGGCGGGTAGTCCACGTCCCTGTCGCTGGCGCGGCCGGCGCCCGCCAGTTGGCGGTTGAAGGTGCGGGGTTCCGTGTAGTTGAGGCAGAAGGCCTGGACCCCGGCGGGGCAGCGCGTCGATCCCGCGTACTCGTCGGTCCCCGGCGATCCGTCCCGCCGCCACCCGGCGGGCAGGAAGACCAGGTGCTCGAAGTCCTCCATTTCCTCCGTGAGGATGCGCGCCAGCACAAAGTGCGACTGGGCCAGGACCCCTGGTTGGACGGCGCGGCCGCTCTCGGACCCTACCGTGCGTTCGAGAATCCGGCGCGCGTCCACGCGCATGAACTGGCGCCGCTTGAGGAGGGCCATCTCCAGCAGCACGCCCGCGTCCTCGTGGAGCCCCTCGTAGGCCTCGTCCAGCAGCGCTTCCGCCTCCAAACGCTGCCTGAAGTCGGTTTCCTCCAGCGACGCGGTGCGGGCCAGCAGCGTGCCGAGGGCGAAGGCGATGTGCGGATCCCGGTCGTCTTCCTCACGCGCCCTGCGCAGCAGCCCAAGCGCTGCGGTCGTGTCCCCGGCTTCGAGCAGCCTCGTGGCCTGGGCCACGGCGCGCGGCACCGCAGCTGCCTGCACATTCGGCTCCTGAAGCGCAGGCGCCGCGGACTGGACGGGAAGCGCGGAAGCCGAAGCGGGCAAGGGCACGATCAGCGCCCATGCCAGCAACGCCGGAAGTCCCGGGGTCGCCGGAAGGGGCCGGCGCGCGGCGGTCAGGGGAGAATGGACCGGAGCAGCGCTTCCAGCTGGTGCCGCCTGAAGCTCTGCGCCTTTTCCACCGCCAGCTCGTAGGATTCCTCGACGAAGATGGCCGCGGTCTGCGCCGCGTCCCCGGACTCCCCGTCGGCCGGCGAATAGACCAGCTTTGCCCGGCACGGTTCCCCGCTCGAGGACCGCTTGGTCTCGAATTCCAGATAGACGTCCCAGATGCGATTCTGGTACGTGATGGTGGCGAGGTGCTGGCCCGGCATGGGCCTCAGGTCGGAGGGTACCGCAGGGTCGATCATGGTCGCTTACATTATCATCCGCAGGCCCGGAAATCCAGCGCACCGACCCCTGCGGGTCGGGTACCGCGGGCGCTCCCCCGCAGCTGTCTCGTCGCGTGTTCCGCCGTCGTGACGCGGTCATCCTGCAGCAGCCTCCTCGCGCGGCCGTTCGTGCATCCGTTCCATGGCTCTTCTTTCGCGAACGGCGGTCTCCGGGTTCCAACCGCTCCGCTTGACCCGTTCCGTTGACGCTGGCCACCGGTGCCCCTAACTTGCGGCCCGAACTACATGGGCCGCGTGTTTCCGTCGCCGCCGGATGCGAACGGCGCGAACCATTCCCGCAACCTCCACTCGCCAAGGAACCGCGCGCTTCATGAAGGGACAGCGGACTGCCGTTCTGGCTGGAGTCGTCGCAACGTTGGGGGCCCTTGCCTTCGTGCAGGAGGGCGACGCCCCCCAGGAGAGCCAGGACACCGCCGTCGAGACGGCGGCCGTGGAACCTGATCCGCTGGCGCAGCCCATCGCATTCCCCCACGACATCCACGCCGGCGAATTCGGCATGGACTGCCAGTATTGCCACTTCTCCGCCGAGCGGTCCGTCGACGCGGGCATCCCCCCGGTGGCCACCTGCCAGGGCTGCCACCTGGTCGTCCAGGGACGCAACAACCCGGAGGAAGTGGCCAAGGTGCGCGACTATGCCCTGCGCGAGGAAGCCATTCCGTGGGTGCGCATCTACAAGGTCTCGGACCACGTGCGCTTCCCACACATGCGGCACGTGGCGCCGGACGCGTCCGGCGAACCCCGGGTCCAGTGCCAGGAGTGCCACGGCCCGGTACAGGAGATGGCGGTCATCGAGGCCGTGAACCAGCCGCTCTCCATGGGATGGTGCGTGCAGTGTCACGTGGAGCGGGACGTCTCCCGGGACTGCGCGGTCTGTCACTACTGAGCGAGCGGGCGTCATGAGCAGCCACCGCCGGAAGCGAGAACGCGAAGCCCATGACCACGAGCGGGAAACCAGTGAGAAGCGAGCACACATGAGCGGCATCCAACGCCGGGATTTCCTGCGGGTGGTGGGCGCATCCGGGGCCGGGGCCACCATGTTCGGCTGCTCCACGGACAACGTGGAGAAGCTCATCCCGTACGTGGTCCCGCCCGAGGAGATCACGCCGGGGGTCGCGACCTGGTACGCGTCCGTGTGCGGAGAGTGCCCGGCCGGCTGCGGCGTCTGGGTGCGCACCCGCGAGGGCCGCGCGGTAAAGATCGAGGGCAACCCGCAACATCCCGTCTCGGGAGGCGCGTTGTGCGCGCGCGGGCATTCGGCCCTGCAGGGGCTGTACAACCCCGATCGCCTCACGGGCCCGATGATGCGCGACGGGGACGGCTTCGCGCCGGTCAGCTGGGAGGACGCCGAGGCGCAGCTCGCCGAGCGGCTGGGCGCGGCGGGCGGAAACGTGCTGCTCGTCACCGGGAGCGCCGGTGGGGCGCTCGGCCACCTCTTCGATCGCTTCGCGGAGGCCACCGGCGGTACGCGCGTGGAATACGAGGCGCTGTCGGAAGCCCCGTTGCGGGAGGCTGCGCGTCTGGCGTTCGGGCGCGATGTCGTCCCCGCCTATGACTTCGAGGCGGCCCGCTTCGTGCTTTCCTTCGGCGCCGACTTCCTCGAGACCTGGCTGTCGCCGACCGAGTACGGGCGGGGCTTCGCGCGCACCAGCGCCATAGACCAGGTGGCTTCCAAGGGACGCTTCGTCTTCCTCGCCCCGAGGCTTTCGCTGACGGGCCAGAACGCCGACGAGTGGTTCCCCATCCGAGCCGGATCGGAAGCGGCGGTCGCGCTCGCCATGGCCGCGGTGATCGCGGGCGACGGGGCTGACGCGGGCTCCTACGCGGAATTGCTGGGCAGCTTCGATGTTGCCGCAGCGGCCGGTGCTGCCGGGCTCTCGGAGGAGGAGATCGCGGACCTGGCAAGGCGCTTCGTCGCTGAAGGACCCGGGCTGGCGCTGGGTCCCGGCGTGAGCGGACAGCACCGGGGCGCCACCGGCGCCAACCTGGCGGTGCTGGTGCTCAACCAGGTCGCGGGCAACATCGGCCGCTCCGTGCACCTGGCCGTGCCGGACCAGGCAGCCGCGTCCTCCTCTTACGCGTCGCTCGAATCCGCCATGGGTTCGATGCGGGCGGGCGAGGTCGCGGTCGCGCTCGTGCACGGCGCCAACCCGGCCTATTCGCTGCCGCCTTCCGCGGGTTTCGCGGACGCGTTCGGTGCCGTGCCGTTCAAAGTTTCCTTCGCCTCCGCGCTTGACGAGACCGCACACCTCGCCGACCTGGTGCTTCCCGACACGCATCCGCTCGAGGCATGGGGGGATTCCCACCCGCGCCCGGGCGTGAGCGCGGTGCAGCAGCCGGTGATGAGGCCGGTTCCCCTGTTTGACGCCCGGGCCACCGGAGATGTGCTCCTGTCCACGGCCAACGCCCTCGGCCAGAACCTGGGCGCCGACGACTTCCAGGCATACGTGCGCGCCCGCTGGCAGGAGATGGGGCTCGCGGGAGACGACGACTTCGACGGCTTCTGGCGCGAGGCTCTGCGCCGGGGAGTGGTGTTGTCGGAACCGCCCGGGGAGGAGGCGCCGCTCAGGTTGCTGCCGCCGGATGCGGCGGTCGGGTTCGACGTGCCCGCCCTGGACGGCGACCCGGACGGACTGGCCCTGGTCGTGTACCCGTCGTCCCGCTTCGGGGACGGACGCCAGGCCAACCGCTCCTGGATGCAGGAGCTCCCCGACCCGGTCAGCAAGATCACCTGGCATTCCTGGGTGGAACTGCACCCGGCCACGGCGGAGCGGCACGGGCTCCGCGAGGGCGATGTGGTGCGCGTGACTTCGCCGCACGGCCAGGTGGAGCTGCCGGTCTGGCCCTACGCGGGCGTACGGGAGGACGTAGCCGCGATCGCCATGGGCGGGGGACATACGGGCTACGGCCGCTACGCGGACGGCAACGGGGTGAACCCCATGACGCTGCTCCCGGCCGAGTCCGAACAGCCCTCCGGGGCGATGGTCCACCTCGCCACCCGGGTTGCGGTCGAAGCGACCGGGGAGTGGCGCAAGCTCGCGAGCATCCACGGCTCCGGGCATACCCAGGAAGACCGCAACATCGCCCCCGCCATCGCGCTTGCCGACATCGGCCACGCCGAGGAGGAACACGACGAGCACGCGCTGGCCGAACTCCAGGAGGTGGGGGGGTTCATACCCGTGCCCACCGAGGGCCGCCCGGAGGACTACCCCCTCCCCGGCGCCCAGCACGGAGAATACGCGGACCCGGAGAGCACGCCCCGCTGGGCGATGGCCATCGACCTGGACAAGTGCACCGGATGCAGCGCCTGCGTCACCGCCTGCCAGGCCGAGAACAACGTCCCCGTTGTCCACGAGGAGCAGGTCCTCATGGGCCGCGACATCCAGTGGATGCGCATCGAGAACTACTTCGAGACGGTCGACGCTTCGCACGCCGGCCCGGTGGACGTGCGCTTTACGCCCATGCTCTGCCAGCATTGCGGCAACGCGCCGTGCGAGCCGGTGTGCCCGGTGTTCGCCGCCTATCACACGCCCGACGGGCTGAACGCGCAGGTCTACAACCGCTGCGTGGGCACCCGCTACTGCGCCAACAACTGCCCCTACAAGGTGCGCGTCTTCAACTGGTACGAGTACTCCGACGTGCCCGAGCCCCTGAACTGGCAGTACAACCCCGACGTCACCGTGCGGGGTGAGGGCGTCATGGAGAAGTGCACCTTCTGCGTGCAGCGGATTCGCGAGGCGGAGAACCGGGCGGTGCTGGAGGGCCGGGCGGTCGGCGAGGGCGAGGTGGTGACGGCGTGCCAGCAGAGCTGCCCGGCCGAGGCCATCGTTTTCGGCAATATCCGGGATCCCGACTCGCGCGTGGCCCAGGTCACCGCGAACGAGCGTTCGTACCGGGTGCTCGACGATCTGATCAACACACAGCCGGCGGTCACCTATCAGCGGAAGGTGACGTTCCACGAGCCGGCGGCGGCGGGACACTAGAAGCAGGGCGCCCTCCGGCCCGCTGGCCGGCGGAGACGCGTCCAGGAGAAGGATGGCGACAGCGACGGAAGCACCCCGCGGCGCGGTAGCCCACCCGGATGTCGGGTCCTACCAGCAGGTCAACGAAGACGTCCTCAAGATCCTGGGGCGTCCCGGGCGCGGGTGGTGGATCCTGTTCGGGTTGGCTTCGCTGGGGCTGGCGGTGTTCGCCGGCTCGTGGGCGAACCAGATCATCAACGGCATCGGCCTTTCCGGACTGAACTCCCCCATCGGCTGGGGCGCCTACATCACCACCTTCGTCTTCTGGGTCGGCATCGCCCACTCGGGCACGCTCATCTCCGCGATCCTCTTCCTCTTCCGCGCGCCCTGGCGTCAGTCGGTCTACCGGCTGGCGGAAGCGATGACGGTGTTCGCGGTCATGACCGCCGGCCTCTTCCCGCTGATCCACGTGGGACGGGTCTGGCACGCGTACTGGCTCATCCCCTATCCCAACTCGCGCTTCCTCTGGCCCAACTTCAAGTCCCCGCTGGTCTGGGACGTTTTCGCCGTCACGACCTACTTCACCGTGTCCGCCGTCTTCTTCTACCTGGGGACCATTCCGGATCTGGCCGCGGCGCGCGATCAGGCCCGCGGGCTGCGCAAGAAGTTCTACAGCGTCGTGTCGCTGGGATGGCGCGGCACCGACAGCGAATGGCACCACTTCGGCAAGGCCTACATCTTCCTGGCCGCGCTGGCCACGCCGCTGGTGCTGTCGGTGCACTCGGTGGTGTCGTGGGACTTCGCCATGGGCATCGTGCCCGGCTGGCACGCCACCATCTTCGCCCCCTACTTCGTCGCGGGCGCCATCTTCTCGGGCGTCGCCATGGTGATCACCCTGGCCGTGCCGATGAGGAAGTTCTTCGGGCTCGAGGTCTACCTCACCAACAAGCACTTCGATGCCCTGGCCAAGTTGTGCCTGCTGACCTCGCTGATCGTGCTGTATGCGTACCTCACCGAGTTCTTCATGGCGTGGTACTCGGGCGAGCCTCCCGAGCGGGGCGTGTTCTGGAACCGACTGTTCGGTCCCTACTGGTGGGCAACCTGGACCATGCTGGTGTGTAACGGGCTCATCCCCATCCTCCTCTGGTTCAAACGGGTGCGGCGCTCGATCGCGGCGCTTTTCGTAATCTCGATCTTCGTCAACATCGGCATGTGGTTCGAGCGCTTCGTGATCATCGTCACCTCGCTCTCGCACGAATACGAGCCCTTCGCCTGGGGGATGTACCGTCCCTCGATCACCGAAATGGGCATCGTGCTCGGCAGCTTCGGATGGTTCTGCTTCTGGTTCCTGCTCTTCACGCGGCTGCTGCCGCCGGTGGCGATCGCGGAGCTCAAGGAAGTGCTCCCCGCCCCGCTCCGTCGCCGCGCCCGCAAGGAGGCTGCCCGATGAGCACGCAAGCCGGCCTGCTGGCCTCCTTCGACTACCTCGACGGGGCGGTGGACGCCGTGAAGGCGCTGCGCAAGTCGGGGTTCCGGAAGATCATCGCCTATTCCCCGCTGCCGGAGCATCATCTGGAGGAGGCGCTGGGGTACGACCAGAGTCCGGTGCGCGTCTTCGCGCTGGTGGGCGGGCTGACCGGCGCCGCGGCCGGCTTCGCGTTCACCACCTGGACCTCGATGGACTGGCCGCTGGTGACGGGCGGCAAGCCCATCGTGTCGATCCCGGCGTACTTCATCATCGCCTTCGAGATGGCGGTGCTGTTCGGGGCGCTCTCGACCGTCATCGGCGTCTTCATCAACGCCCGGCTGCCCCGCCTGCGGCCGCCCGTGGTCTACGATCCCGGGTTCAGCGGCGGCCGCTTCGGAGTACACGTGAGCGCCCCCGCAGACCGCATTGAAGAAGCCCGCCGGATCCTCAACGGAAGCGGTCCGGCCGAACTCACGGAAGAACCCGACCCGGCCCATGGCTGACCGACCTCGCCCGCGCACTCCCGTCCGCTTCGTCGCGGTGGCCCTGCTGGCCGGACTCGTGAGCGCGTGCTCGCCCTTCGACGACCTCATGGTCGCGATCTTCGGGCGCAGCATGCGCGACCAGCGCTCGTTCGACCCCTACGAGAACACGCTGCTGCCGGCGGAGGGCTCGGTGCCCTTCTCGGCCGGCAACTTCTCCGCCGGTCCGGACCAGATCTCGGTGGGGCAGCCGGACCCGACGGTCGAGATGCCGCCGTTCTTCACGCAAGTCGAGGTGGCCACCGAGGCTCCCGTCGTCATGGAGATGGTCAACCCGGTGGAAGCCACTGCCGAGTCGCTGGCGCGCGGCGAGAGGCTGTACAACCGCTTCTGCGCTCCGTGCCACAGCGTTGACGGGGTGGGCGCCAATGCTCCCATCGCGGCGCTGCATCCCATGCTCCCCGCCTTCAACCTGTCGAGCGCGGCCACCGCGATCCGCCCCGATGGCTACATGTACGGCGTCATTCGCGTGGGACGTGGACTGATGCCCGCCTACGGGCACCAGATTCCGCACTACGACCGCTGGCACATCGTCAACTACGTCCGCCAGTTGCAGGAACAGGCGGGCAACCCGGCTCCGGGGGAGTAGCGGCATGGCCCACATCCACGTCCCGGCCGACATCCCGGTGCGCCACCTGGAGCGCTCCCGCCGTTTTTCGGTCGTGTGCGGGGCCCTCTTCCTGGTTGGCGTAATTTCGCTCTTCGTGCTGCGTGCCGCCGACCCCGCGCGCGCCGAGCAGGCCTACTCGGCCAACTGGCTTTTCTTCTTCGCCATCGCCGAGGGCGCGATGCTCCTGTGCGCGGTGACCAACATCGTGAAGGCCAAATGGAACTGGCCGGTGCGCCGCGTGAGCCTCGCCTTCGCAGCCTACCTGCCGATCGCGTTCATCCTCTTCCTGCCCATGCTGGGTCTGCGGGAATCGTACTTCCCCTGGATCGAGGCGATGGAGTCGGATCCCATCGTGCAGGCGAAGGCCGCGTACCTGAATGTCCCGTTCCTGATCGCCCGCAATGTGGCCGGGTTGCTGCTTCTCATCGGGCTGAGCCTGTACATGGCGTATCTGGCCGTGCGTCCGGACATGGGGCTGGTTGAAGGCGATCGTGATGGGGCGCGCAAGCGCTGGCGCGCCACCCTTACCGCGGGATGGTTGGGACAGGAAGCCGAGGAGACGGCGAGCGCCCGTCGGATGGGCCGTCTGGCCCCCGCCTTCATCCTCGTCTACGCCGCCGTGATGAGCATGGTGGCCTACGACTTCGCCATGTCGCTCGAGCCCCACTGGTTCTCCACCATATTCGGGGCCTGGTACTTCATGGGCGGCTTCTGGGGAGGGATCGCCTCCACCGCGCTGATCGTCGTTCTGCTGAAGCGCCGGCACGCGGATCTGAATGGCCTGATGGGCGTCCAGCAGATGCACGACCTGGGCAAGCTGACCTTCGCCTTCTGCGTGTTCTGGACCTACATCGTCTTCGCCCAGTACATCGTCATCTGGTACGGAAAGCTGCCGTGGGAACAGGCGTGGGTCATCCACCGGACCGGCGAAACCTGGGGAGGGTTTTCGCTCGCCCTGGTGCTGATGTGCTTCGTGATTCCCTTCGCCGGGCTCATCGGGCGCCGGCCCAAGATGAACCCGGTCATTCTCGGTAGCTTTGTCTGCGTCATCCTGGCGGGGCTCTGGCTGGAACACCACCTGCTGATCGCGCCCTCGCTGCGGCTCGAGGGACCGACCATCGGGCTCTGGGAAGCCCTGGTGACGCTGGTGTTCCTGGGGCCGCTGCTCTGGAGCCTGCGCTGGTTCCTGAGCACCTTCCCGGTGGTGCAGGTGTGGCAGCCGCCGGAGCAGCTGGAGATGGTGGATCTGGAGGTGACGCGGGAGGAAGCCGGCGTCCTTTAGGCCGGCCCGATTCCAGTCGCCGAGCCTCGGTTCGAAGAAGGCCGCACCAGGCAACGATTATCGACACGCTCCGGTTTCGGCCTCCTGCAGTGCCCCCGGTTTCCAAGTTCGATGAATGGCATCCCGTTTGGCACGGGCGCGCCGTGCCCCACCTCGCCGCACACGCGGCAATCCTGGAACTCCAGCGGGCACGAGCGAACGAAGGGAGCTTCTGAAGGGCCCCGGGAACGGCAGTCGGCGCCGGCCGGCGGCTACAGGTCCGCAGCCAGCAACTCCAGCACACGGGCGTGCAACGCAGGGTGGGTGCTGGAAACCGCTGAACGGCCGTGGATGGTGGGCTCGCCGGACACATCCGTGAAGCACCCGCCCGCTTCCGTGAGGATGGTCAGCAGGGGGGCGGCGTCCCAGGAGGCGAGTACCGGATCGACCATGACCTGAGCCCGGCCGGTGGCGACCAGGACGTGGCCGTAACAGTCGCCCCAGCTGCGCGTGATGCGGGCGGCGGCAGCGAGGGCTCTCCAGCCGGCTTCGGCGGGATGGCTATGAAACGCCGTCTCATCCGAGGTGAGCACGAGGCTCCCCTCAAGCCGGTTCTCGGCGGAAACTGAACACGGCTCACCGTTCCAGCGGCATCCGAGACCCCTGGCGGCCGTGACCGTCTCTCCGAGCGCCGGCAGATGGACCACCCCCACCACGGGCTCGCCTCCCACCTCGATGCCGATGAGTACCCCCCACAGCGGCACCCCGTGGACGAACGACTTCGTGCCGTCGATGGGATCCAGGATCCAGCGCACGGGAGCGCCGGGGCGCACCTCGCCATGCTCTTCGCCGAAGATGCCGTGATCGGGATAGCGCCGCTGGATCTCCGCGCGCAGCAGGCTCTCGGTCTCGCGGTCGGCGATGGTGACCGGCGTGTCGTCGGCCTTGGTTTCGACCTCGATGCGGGCGCCGAAGTAGCCGAGGGCGACCTCTCCGGCGGCGCGCGCGAGCTCTTCGGCCGTGCGCGCCAGGTCAGCGAGTTCGGTGCCGGTCGGATTGGATTCGTTCATGGCGGACGTCAGGCGGGGCGGGGGGGGCCGATCCCCGCACGGGGAGGAAGCCGGCACGAGCCGTGCAAGCGCGCCCCAATACTACCGAAAGCCCAGGTCGGCCGGGAGCGGCCGGGCGGCCGAGCGACGGCGGCGGAGATCCCGATCCGCCGCCGCCAGGAGGTCCTGCCAGCGCCGCATGCCGGCGTCCATGGCGGCAAGACCGAAGCTGACCGTGATTCCCCGGGAGGAGAGCGACGTATATCGCGCGACCGACCGCGCCATGCGGTCCGCGGCCCCGCGAGCCCGACCGGGCTGCTCGCCCGTGAAGACCACAACGAACTCGTCGCCGCCCAGCCGCGCGGCAAAGTGCGAATACCCGCACGCCCTCGACACCACTGTGCCCACGGCGGCCAGCACCCGGTCGCCCTCGGCATAGCCCCGCCGGTGGTTGAAGCCCTTGAAGTCGTCCACGTCGAAGACGGCCAGTGAGAACGGATGCCCGCCACCGTCGGCCAGGAGACGATCCAGGTAGAGCTCAAGATGGCGGCGATTCGGGAGACCGGTCAGCAGATCGGTAAGCGCCAGGCGCCGATTGACTTCCGCGATCCGCTCCATCCGGCGCAGCCTCAGCTCCAGCTCCCGGACGTAGCGAGCGTCGAGACGGCAGTGGATGCCGGGGCGCGGCCTTCGCCTCCGGCGGGGGATCCGGGCCGATTTCTGCTTCGCGCGTCCACCTGAACACGCCGCGGGCCCGGAGAGATGTGCCAAGAGCGTGATCCCGCGCGGAGTGTGGACGAACGGGCGACCCATGAGGCTATCGCAAGGCCGCATGGGCGGGAATGGGAGATTGGGACCGGTGGCGTCCCGATCCAGGGGAGCGGGCGTCAGTCGGCCAGCCCCGCCGGTGACGGAGTGGCCGCCCCGGCCCGGTCCGCGGATTCGGCCCCGCCAGCGGATTCGGTCCCGTCGACGGATTCGGTCCCATCGGCGTATTCGGCGGCATCGGCGGATTCGGCCGCGTCGCGCCCGGCGGTCGATCCCTCCGCGCGCTCGGCGTAGCGCCTGATCTCGTAGCCGACGGCTCGCAGGATTCCCGCCTCCTGGGTGTCCGGTTCGGCGCGCGCGATGGTCGTCCGCAGCGTGCGCATCACCCCTTCGGGCGCCCGGCGGGTGAAGAAGTCGATGCGGTCGAGGCCGCGCTCGAGCACCGCGTAGGTCTCCTCCAACTCGGCGCTGGTAGCGGGTTCGGTCGCGCGCCGCCCCCGGGGCAGCTCGGCCGCGTCGTGTGCCGCCAGGAAGATCTCGTACGCCAGGATCAGCACCGCCTGTGCGAGATTGAGGCTCTTGTATTCGGGCAGGGTCGGGACGATCGCCACCCGGTTGCACAGGTCGAGCGCCTGGTTGGAAAGCCCCCGGTCCTCGCGGCCAAAAAGCACCGCTACCGTGCCGCGGGAGGCGCGCTCCACCACCTGGGCCGCCAGCTCGCGGGGTCGTCCGTAGTTGCGGTGGGCGGTGCGGGCGCGCGCGGTCGTTCCGAGTACGAAGACGGTGTCGGCCAGCGCGTCGGCCAGGGTGTCGTGGATCTCGGCGCGCTCGACCAGAGGGTCGCTGCGGTGGGCGATGCCGGTGATGCGCCAGGCATCGAACTCGGCGGGACGAACCAGGCGCAGGCGGTTGAGCCCCATGTTCATCATCGCCCGCACCGTGCCGGCGATGTTGACCAGGTTCTGCGGCTCGTGCAGCACGACCACCACGTTGGAAAGCGGAGAGGCTTCCGCCGGCACATCTCCCTGCATGGGGCGGGTCAGCGTTCGTGGATGAATCCGCGAGAGTCCACGGGCTGTCAGGACTCAGGGGCTACTTCTTCGTCGGGCGCCTCGGGGAGCTGGGGCAGCTCTTCCGCCTGCCCCTCCTTGAGACCACGCTTGAAATTCTTGATGCCCGTGCCCACCCCGCGGGCGAACTCGGGAATCTTGCGGCCTCCGAAGAAGAGGACCAGGAGGCCCATCGCCAGAAGAATCTCGTTGAACCCCAGGAACAGGGGCAGGGCCACAAAGACCAGGTCTGGACCGAACATGTTCTTGCCTCGATGTCGTGGGTCGACCCGGAGAAGCTAGGCTCCCGCCTCTCGCAGCAACAGCTTCGCAATGGTCTGAAGCTGCATGTTGGTCGTCCCTTCATAAATGGTACCGATCTTGGCGTCGCGATAGAGCTTCTCCACCGGGTACTCGCTCGTGAAGCCGTATCCGCCGTGCAGGTCCACGCACTCCGACGCCACCCTCTGGGCCACCTGCGAGGCGAAGAGCTTGGCCATCGCCGCCTGACGAATGTAAGGGAACCCGCCGTCGCGCAGGCGCGCCGCATTGTACACCAGCAGGCGGGCCGCCTCCACGTCGGTGGCCATCTGCGCGAGCTGGAACTGAACCCCCTGGAAGTCGGAAACCGAGCGGCCGAACTGCTCCCGCTGCCGCGTATAGCGCAGGGTGTGGTCGAGCGCTCCCTGCGCCAGCCCCACCATCTGGGCTCCGATGCCGATGCGTCCCTCGTTGAGGGTGGCGATCGCGATCCTGTAGCCGAGGCCGACCTCGCCCAGCAGATTCCCGCCGGGGACCCGGCAACCGTCCAGCACCACCTCGGTCGTCGACGACGCTCGAATCCCCAGCTTCCGCTCCCTCCTGCCCACGGAGAGGCCCGGCGTTTTCCTGTCCACCAGAAACGCGGTGATGCCGCGGTAGCCCGAATCCGGATCGACGTTGGCGAAGACGATGTAGAGCCCGGCTTCGGCTCCGTTGGTGATCCAGAGCTTCTGGCCGGTCAGGATCCAGTCGTCGCCCGCGCGCACCGCCGTGCATCGGAGGGCGAAGGCGTCGGACCCGCTTCCCGCCTCGGAGAGCGCGTAGGCGCCGACGGTGTCGGAGGCCAGGCGCGGCAGATGGCGGCGCTGCTGCTGCTCGGTTCCGTAGCGGAGGAGCGCATTGATCACGAGGGTGTTCTGCACGTCCACCAGCACGGCCACCGCGGGGTCCACGGCGGAGAGTTCCTCGACGACGAGCACCGCCGCGAAGAACGAGCTGTCCGCTCCCCCGAAGCGTTCGGGGATCTCAACCCCCATGAGGCCGAGTTCGAACAGCTTGCGGATCAGCGCCGGATCCATGGCCTGCTCGGTATCCATGGCGGATGCCCTAGGTGCGATCTCGCTCCGCGCGAAGTCCCGCACGGCCTGCTGGAGGAAGCGTTCCTCCTCGCCAAGGGAGGTCAGCGGGCTGCGCATTCCGTTTGGGAAGCCTGCCTGCATCAATGCACTGTTTCCTGCGCCGGGAGTCGAAGAGGGAACCGGTCCATGAACCGCCTTCCGATCCATGGGCGGTACCGGGGGCGCCACGCGCGCGCGGCGCGCCGTACAACCCCCCGATGGCGCCCGGCGTTCCCCCGCGGAACCCTGAGCCCCGGCCCGATCCGGCTTCCGCGCCGGGGTGCCGGCATCGGGGTTGACGGGGCAGGAACGCGCTTTCTATAGTCCCGAACCGAAATCCACCCCCGATCACTCTTGTGCCCGGAGCACCCATGTCCGACATCCCCGAGCATCTCTACTACACCGAGGAGCATGAGTATGTGGGGGAAACCGACGAGGAGAGCGTCTACGTCGTCGGGATCACCGACTACGCGCAGGGGGAGCTGGGCGACATCGTGTACGTGGAACTGCCCAGGGTCGGCACCCACTTCGACCGCATGGAGGTGTTCGGCGTCATCGAGGCGGTGAAGGCGGTCAGCGACCTCTACTGCCCCATCGCGGGCGAGGTCGTCGAGGTCAACGAGGCCATCGACCTGGATCCGGCACTGGTCAACAGCGATGCCTACGGCGACGGCTGGATGATCAAGCTGCGCGCGGAGGACGACGACGCGCTCGAGGGCCTGATGAGCCCCGAGGACTACGAGTCCCACATCGACGGGTGATGAGCACCGCATCCGCGCTTCGAGCATCGCCCGACTGATGCCCGACATCGCGCACGAGAACCGATTCCCCCGACGACATCTCGGTCCCGGGCCCGTGGATGTGCGGGCGATGCTGGACGAGCTGGGCTACGAGTCCCTCGACGGGCTGGTCGCGGACACGGTGCCCGAATCCATCCGCCTGGGACGCGAACTGGATCTTCCAGAGGGGATCTCCGAGCACGAGCTGATCGGTCGGCTGCGGGAGATCGCCTCGCGCAACCAGGTGTTCCGCTCCTACCTGGGGATGGGCTATTCGGGCACCATCACGCCGCCCGTAATTCTCCGCAACATTCTCGAGAACCCCGGCTGGTACACGCAGTACACCCCCTATCAGGCCGAAATCGCACAGGGCCGGCTGCAGGCGCTGCTGAACTTCCAGACCATGGTGGGGGATCTCACGGGCTGCGCCGTCGCCAACGCCTCGCTGCTGGACGAGGCCACCGCCGCCGCGGAAGCCATGACGCTGTGCCTGGCGTCCACCCGCGACCGCGGCCGCAACCGCTTCCTGGTCGCCTCCGACTGCCACCCGCAGACCATCGAGGTGGTCCGCGCCCGGGCGGAGCCGCTCGGCATCGAGGTGGTGGTCGAGCACCCGCGCGACTGGGCGCTCGACGACAACGTGTTCGGCTCGCTGGTCCAGTACCCGGCCACCGACGGCAGCGTGCACAACTACCGGGCGCTGTCGGACGCGGTTCACGCGGCCGGAGGCCTGGTCGTCATGGCCACAGACCTGCTCGCGCTCACCCTGCTCACGTCCCCCTGGGAGATGGGCGCCGACATCGCGGTGGGCAACAGCCAGCGCTTCGGCGTCCCCCTCGGCTACGGCGGACCCCACGCCGCCTTCATCGCCGCGCGCGACAACATGCGCCGCCAGATGCCGGGCCGGATCATCGGCGTCTCCATCGACGCCCACGGCAACCCCGCGCTGCGCATGGCGCTGCAGACCCGGGAGCAGCACATCCGCCGCGAGCGGGCCACCTCCAACATCTGCACCGCCCAGGTGCTGCTGGCCGTCATGGCAGGCATGTACGCGGTCTACCACGGGCCGGAAGGGCTGCGGCGCATCGCCACCCGGGTGCGCAACCTTGCGGGCGTGCTGGCGGAGGGCGTCCGCAGGCTCGGCCACCGGGTGGTCAACGATGTCTTCTTCGACACCCTGACGATCGAACCCGCGGGTGTGAGCGCACGCCGGATCGTGGAGCGGGCGCGGGCGCGCGGCATCAACCTGCGCGAGAGCGCCGGGCGCGTGGGCGTGTCGCTGGACGAGACGGTGGGCCCACAGGACCTGGACGACCTCTTCGCCGCCTTCTCGGCCGAGGGCGCGCCCGGGTTCGACGCCAGCGGACTGGCCCGGGAGACCGACGTTCCGCCGCTGCCCCCGAAGCTCGCCAGGCAGACCGTGATCCTCGATCACCCGGTCTTCAACAGCTACCACTCCGAGACGGAGATGCTGCGCTACATCCGCCGCCTGGAGAGCCGCGACCTGTCGCTGACCACGAGCATGATCCCACTCGGCTCGTGCACCATGAAGCTGAACGCCACGGCTCAGATGACACCTGTCTCGTGGGCGGAGTTCGGGGCCATGCACCCCTTCGCGCCGAAGGAGCAGGCGGCGGGATACCGGCGGATCGTCGCGGACCTGGAACGGTGGCTGTCCGAGATCTCCGGGCTCGCCGCCACCTCCCTGCAGCCCAACTCGGGGGCCCAGGGGGAATACGCCGGCCTGCTGGTCATCCGCGCGTACCACCGCGACCGCGGCGACACCGGGCGCGACGTGTGCCTCATCCCCTCCTCCGCGCACGGCACCAACCCGGCCAGCGCGGTCATGGCGGGCATGAAGGTGGTGGTGGTCAAGTGCGACGCGGACGGCAACATCGACACGGGAGACCTGCGCGCCAAGGCGGACCGGCACGCCGACCGGCTGAGCTCGCTCATGGTCACCTATCCGTCCACCCACGGGGTCTTCGAGGAGCGCATCCGCGAGGCCTGCGACATCGTCCACGAGCGCGGCGGGCAGGTCTACCTGGACGGCGCCAACCTGAACGCCCAGGTCGGGCTGGCTCGACCGGGCGACTACGGCGCCGACGTGTGCCACATCAACCTGCACAAGACCTTCGCCATCCCGCACGGCGGCGGAGGGCCCGGGATGGGGCCCATCTGCGCGGCGGAACACCTGGCGCCCTTCCTCCCCGGTCATCCCCTGGTGAAGACGGGAGGCGAGAAGGCGATCGGCGCCATCTCCGCGGCTCCGTGGGGGAGCGCGAGCATCCTGCTCATCTCGTGGGCGTACATCGCCCTGCTGGGACGCGAGGGAGCGCGGAAGGCGACGGAGGTGGCCATCCTGAACGCCAACTACATGGCGAACCGGCTGGAGAAGCACTTCCCCGTGCTCTACAAGGGCGCGCGCGGCCGGGTGGCGCACGAGTTCATCCTCGATCTGCGGCCGCTCAAGCGGGCGACCGGGATCACCGACGAGGACGTGGCCAAGCGCCTCATGGATTACGGCTTCCACGCGCCCACCATGTCGTTCCCGGTGTTGGGCACGATCATGGTCGAGCCCACCGAGAGCGAATCCCGGGAGGAGCTGGACCGCTTCTGCGACGCGCTGGTCTCGATCCGGGCGGAGATCCAGCAGATCGAACTGGGGCTGGCCGACAAGAAGGACAACGCGCTCAAGAACGCCCCGCACACGGCGGCGGTGGTGGTGAGCAGCGAGTGGGATCACGCCTACAGCCGGGAGCAGGCCGCGTTTCCCGCTCCCTGGACGAAAGAGGCGAAATTCTGGCCCTCGGTGGGCCGGGTCAACAACGCATTCGGGGACCGCAACCTGGTTTGCGTCTGTCCCCCGGTGGAGAGCTACTCGGAGGTTTGACCATGGCCACGCTGACGTATCACGGACACGCGACCTTCCTGCTCGAGCTGGACGACGGCACGCGCATCTCGATCGATCCCTGGTACGAGGAGAGCCCCGCCAACGACCTGTCCCTCGCGGATCTGGGCGACGTCGACTACGTGCTCTGCTCGCACGGGCACTTCGATCACTTCGCGGACGCCATTCCTCTGGCGAACGCGACCGGGGCCACGCTGGTGTCGACCTTCGAGATCGTGGCCTTCGCCCAGACCCAGGGGGTCGAGAACGCGCATCCGATGCACATCGGGGGGGGCTACAACTTCCCCTTCGGGCGCGTGAAGATGACGCCCGCGCTGCACGGCGGCCAGGTGCACGGCGACAATACCGGCGCGTACACGACGGTCCCGGGCGGGCTGCTCATCGACGCCGGCGGCACCCGGGTCTATCACGCGGGCGACACCGCGCTGCTGACCGACATGAAGCTGCTGCGCGGCCAGGTGGACGTGGCCCTGCTGCCGATCGGCGACAACTTCACCATGGGGCCGGAGGACGCCGCCATCGCGGTGGACTTCATCCAGCCGTCGGTGGTGGTGCCGATCCACTACAACACCTTCCCGCCCATCGAGCAGGATCCGGAGGCGTTCCGGGCGCTGGTGGGGGACGCCGCGCGGGTGGAGGTGATGGCAAGTGGGGACGTGCTGGGGCTGGACGGGGGCTGAGGGAGGTCGCGGGGTCGGCGCACGCTCGGTTGAGGTCCGGCCGGGGATTTCCGGCGGAATGCGGAGCCCGGGGGAAGATGCGCCAGCGCGACACAGCTCGCCGGTGGTTCGCTTGCTCACGGCCAGTCGGCGGACGGGCGGAGATTGGGCGGCCCGGGGGATGAAATGACGGGACGCATGGCCGTCCTGCCGGCGGCCGGAACGGATCATCCGGCCGGCGGGGAGCAGGGGCGCGAGGCGGCTCGCCGGATGGGTCGACTCCGCTGGACGGTGGTCTTCGACCCGCCCCGCGACGGCGCCGTCAACATGGCGGTGGACCACGCGCTGGCCGAGACGGTCGATCCGGACGCGGGGTGGCTGCGCCTCTACCGCTGGACGCGCCCCACCCTTTCGCTGGGCCGCAACGAGCCGGCCGCGGACTGCTACGACTTCGAGCGCGCGGCGCGGCTGGGGGTCGACGTGGTGCGCCGTCCCACAGGCGGCCGGGGCGTGCTGCACGACGCCGAGCTGACCTACGCGGTGGTCGCCCCGATCGCCGCGGCGGGGCGGTTGCGGGCGGCCTACGCGGCGGTGCACGCCGGCCTGGCCGCCGGGCTGCGCGCCCTCGGGGCGGACGCCCGGTTGGCCGCGGGGGTGGCCCCGGGTCCGCCTCGGGCGGGAGCATGCTTCGACGCGACCGCCGGGGGGGAGGTGGTGGCGGGGGGGCGGAAGCTCACCGGCAGCGCCCAGGCACGCATCGGGCGCGCCCTGCTGCAGCACGGGTCCGTGCTGATCGACGGCACCCAGGAGCTCGCCCGCAAACTCTGCCGGCAGCCCGCCGATGCGGACGCGGCGCCCGCGTCCACGACCCTGCGCGAACAGCTCGGCCGCACGCCCACATGGGAGGAGGTCGCGAAGGCGGTTACGGAAGGGCTCGCCGCCGGGCTGGAAACGGAGATCGCGCAAGGACCGCTCCCGCGGCGGGCGCTGCCGCTGATCCGCCCACTGGAGCGCCGGTACCGATCAAGGGAGTGGACGCTGCGCCGCTGAGACGGTGATCAGGCACGTTGACCTTCGCCGGGGAACCGCCAGATTTCGCGTTGTGCCAGCCCTGGGGCGAGCCACATGCGCCTCTTCTCCGACGATCGATATGAATCCGACCAGCCGACCAGTCGAGCAAACCGGGAGTCAGGTGGTCGTCTCCGGCAGCCTGGACCTCGACACGTTTCGCCGTCTGTTGGCAGCGGTACACCAGGCCACGCGCGAAAACGGTTACGCCAGGGTTACGCTCGATTTTTCCGGCACGACCTGGGTAGATCCCGGTCCGATGGTTGCCGTGCTCGCATCCTGCATCCGGCTCCGCGACGAATTCGATGTGGATTTTTCCCTGGTTCGCCCAAGCGCGGGAAGCGTGCGGCGGCTCTTTACGAACGCCAACTGGGCGCACCTGGTGGCACCGAAGGAGTTCTCGAAGTCAACGTGGCATCCCCCATCCGGGCTGCCCGCCAGCCGGTTCAGCTCGCCGGGGGAACAGGACGGGATCGTGAGCCGGATCGTCGATGCGGTCCTTGCTTCTCCCGCGGGGCTCGCGCGTCCAAGTCTCGCAGCCTTCGAGTGGGCGGTTAACGAGATTACCGACAACGTGCTTCAGCACGCGGACTCGGCGCAGGGCGGGCTGGTGCAGCTGAATCACCATCCCAACAGGAAACAATTGGAGTTCGCGGTTGCCGATGCCGGTCGAGGAATCCCCGAAACCATGAGAACCACAAGGCCTTCGATTTCGGACCTGGATGCGTTGCAACTCTCCGTGCAGCGTGGAATCACCCGGGACAAGGAGGTAGGTCAGGGAAACGGCCTGTTCGGAACACACAGGGCAGCCCGGGTGGGCAGCGGCGATTTCGTAATCCACTCCGGATACGCGAGCATCCACTCCGAACTCAAGGCTCGTGAGGAAGCCGTCCCGGTCGCGGGTACATTGGTTGTCGTCACGCTGGACTATTCCGATCCGGACGCCCTGTGGCGAGCGCTCGACATCCAGGACACCGGCGCCGATCCGGCAGGCGATTACATCGAAAACCGCTACGAATCGGACACCGGGGATGTTCTGCAGTTCGTCGTGCGCAGCGAGGTCAGTTCGGTCGGGTCGAGATCGGCGGGCAAGTTCGCGCGTATCAAGCTTGAGAACCTGATGAAGATGTATCCCGGCCATCCAGTCAATATCGACTTCCACAACATTCCCGTTGTCTCCAGCAGCTTCGCGGACGAGCTGCTGGGTAAGCTCTTTGTAGGCATGGGAGCACTGCGGTTCATGAGGATCGTCCGGTTCCAGCGGGTGTCGTCGACGGTTCGGGCCGTGCTGGACCGCGCGATCCTGCAACGGGCGGGACAGGAAGGTGCGGGGCACTGACCTCGACCTCGGCGAGCCGGTTTTCCCGACCTCCCCGAAGCCGGATCGGCATGGAGGGCATCGCGATCGATGGCGCTCGCTCAGGGGCCGCCCCGGATGTGTCAGGCATTTCTCAAGTTACGATGCGGCCTGCCACCTCAGACGAGCGCCGGACAACCCTTGACACACCCCGGAGGTGCTTTCATCTTGGCTGCTCCGGTGCTAGGATAAGCTTCGGTAGACTCGGTGGGCTGTCCGCTGTGGGCAGTCATTTCGTTTGCCTTGAAACCAGCTCATGGAGGGCACTCCCTTGGTCGCACTCAACAGCCTTTACGTCGCGCTCCTGCAGATTCCCGGGATGGAGGCGCCGGATCAGACCCTCGGCGAGCAGTTTGGTTTCATCTGGGATCAGACCGGGTTCATGCGCTGGCCGTTGGCCGCCTGCCTGCTGGTCGGCATCCTCGTCATCATCTGGAAGTTCTTCGACCTGATGGCGAAGAGCGGCCGCACCAAGAAGATCCTCGGCGAGGTCGACGCGCTGCTGGCCGACGCCCAGCTGCAGGAGGCGATCGAGGTCACCCGCGAGTCCAACGCGCCCGCGGCCAACATCCTGTACGCCGGCCTCGAGCGGCACGAGGAAGGCACCGACCGGGTCATGAAGGCCATCGAGAACCAGGGACTCATCGAGTTGAGCCGCCTGGAGCGCGGCTTGGTGGTTCTGGCGACCCTCACCAACATTGCCCCGCTGCTCGGCTTCCTGGGCACGGTGATCGGGATGATCATCGCGTTCCAGTCCATCGAGCTGGCCGGTGAGGTCGAGGCGACGCTGGTGGCGGGCGGCATCAAGGTGGCGCTCCTCACGACCGCGGCCGGTCTCACGATCGCGATCCCGGTGAGCATCGCCCACAACTTCTTCGTGTCGCGCATCGACTCGCTCGTCATCGACATGGAGGAGTCGGCCCAGAAGATGATCGACGCGCTTCACGCGATGGAGACCGGGAGGGCGTCCATATAGCCGGAATCCGAGATTTTGCAGTAGAAAGGCCACCCCCGGGGGTGGCCTTTCGTCATTTTCAGGCCAGGGGTTTGAAGATGAAGACGTTCTCCGCGAAGGCACTGACTCTACTCACTGCGGCGTCCCCGATCCTGGCCGTCCCCGCCCCCGCCTCTTCCCTGTCGCGGCCGGGGCCGACTCCCCAGGTCACGGCAACGGGGAACCGCGACCCCATCGAGCGGCCCTGGCACACCGCGGTCGCGCTCAGGGAGGCGCTCGCCGCAACCGATGCCCCCGAACCCGCCGCCATCCTGGAGCTGGCCCGGGCCGAGGCGGGCTGGCGGAACTGGACACAGGTGAGCGAGCTGCTGGCGGACGCCGAGTGGCTGGACGAGGTGAATGCCGGGGAAGGATGGTTCCTTCTCGGTCGGGCGGCCGAGGTCCGCGGAGACTGGGCAGAGGCCGAGCGGGCCTTCGACGCCTGGCTGGCCGGCGGAAGCCGCGACGAGGAAGCGGTCCTGCGGCTGGTCCGGATTCGAGCCCGCCTGAACCGTTCCGGCGACGCGCTCGGGACGCTTGAGGCGATCGCCACCGGCCGCACGGATTTCTTCAGCAGCCGCATGCGGCTGGAGGTCGCGGACATTCTCGCCCCGCTGGGCGACACCGCCGGCATCCGGCTGGCGAGCGCGGGCATCACCGACGACGAAGTCCGGGAACGCAGCTGGCTGCTGCGCTCCGACGCCTATCTGACCGTGGCCGACAGCGCCGCCGCCGAAACTTTCCTCGACCAGACCGTTGCCTCCATCTCGGACGACGGACGCCGGGCTCGGGGATGGGCGATGCTGGGCGAACTGCGACGGGCGCGCGGCGACGGGGAAGGCGCGCTGGCCGCCTTCCGGGCCGTGCTCGACGCCGTCGACCGGGGAAGCGCCGCCACCCTTGCCGCCACCGCCCTGGCCGAATCGGGCACGGCTTCGACGGACGACCTCCCGGCACTGGGACGCATCCTTCAGCGGGGAGGCGAAACCGGACTAGCGCTGGAGGTCTACGACCGCTACGTCGAGGAAACCGTCACCTCTCCCGCAGCCACTCTTCGCCTGGCGCGCGCACGCCTGATGGCCGGCGCGGGGCGGCTCACGGAAGCCAGAGACGAGTTCAGCAGCCTCGCCGCGGGCGATGACCCGGAGGTGGGCGCCCCCGCCCTCGACAACCTGGCCCGGGTGCAGCGGCGGCTCGGTGCGGGGGGAGCGGCGGAGGCGGCGCAGGAGCAGATGGTGGAGCGCTTTCCCGGCAGCCGCGAAGCGGTCGACTTCATCTTCTTCCGTGCCGACGCGGACCACGACGAGGGCCGGCTCTCGCGAGCCATGGAGGGCTACGGGCAAACCGCGTCGATGGCGCCCGCCATGGATCGCGCGGGTCTGGCGCGCATGCGCCTCGGCCAGCTCCACATCGGCGCCGGCGATCATCGGGACGCCGCGGCGGTCTTCGAGGACTATCTCGCGGACTTTCCCGAAGGGCGGCGCTGGCAGGAAGCCGCATACTGGGCTGCGTGGGCCCGCCTCCGGCTGGGCGAGCGCGAGGCCGCGGCCGGGCATGTGGCCCTCGTCGCCCGCAGGGATCCCCTGTCCTACTACGCCTTCCTCGGAGGGGAGCTGCTGGGCGAGGACTACGACCCCAAGCTGGAGCCCGATCTCCCCTTCGACGAATCCGGCGTCTTCTGGATGTATGAGCCATTGCGCGAAGCCGGGCTGCTGAGGCGCGCGGGGATGAACTCGGCCGCCGCGGACATCGCGGCACGATTGCTGGAGCGAACGGAAGGGTCTCCGGGAGCGCTGCTCCGGCTGGCCGAGGGCCTGATCGCGCAAGGCATGTACATCGAGGGCATCCGCGTCGGGGGACGGGCCCAGAGCGCCGGATACCCCCGTTCGCCACGCCTCGTGCGCGCCGCCTATCCGCTCCCCTACCGGGGCATCATCCTCGACGAGGCGGCCAAGCACGAAGTGGACCCGTTCCTGATGGCCGCGCTGATGCGCCAGGAATCCGCCTTCGACGCGGAAATCGTCTCCAGCGCGGGGGCGGTCGGGCTCATGCAGGTGATGCCGGCGACGGGACGCAAACTCGCGCGCCGGGAAGGACCACATCCCTTTTCGCCCGCGGCCCTGAGGGTCGCCGACGTCAACCTGCACCTGGGTTCGCGCTACCTCGCACAGATGCTCGCCCGCTACGACGGCCAGCTGCCGCTGGTGCTTTCCGCCTACAATGCGGGGCCCTCGCGCGCCAACCGCTGGCGCCGCCTCCCCGAAGCCTCGGACCTGCAGCGCTTCACCGAGCGGATTCCCTTCTTCGAAACGCGCAACTACGTGAAGAGCGTCGAGCGCAACCTGCGGATCTATCGCTGGCTTTACGGCGACGACTCATGAACCGCGGCGACGGGCCATGAAGGCCATGAAGGCGCCCACCCTCTTCCTGATCGACGCCTACGCGCTCATCTATCAGTCGTTCTTCGCCTTCGCCAACCGGCCGCTGACCAACTCCAGGGGCGAAAACACGTCCGCGGAGTGGGGCTTCCTCAACTACCTGATCCGGATCCGGGAAGAGTTCGCGCCCGATTATCTCGCGGTGGTCTTCGACGCCGGATCGAGTCAGCGCAAGGAGCTCTATCCCGAGTACAAGGCGACGCGCGAGAAGATGCCCGAGGATCTGCGCGAGAGCCTGGGCCGCATCCGGTCGCTGCTGGATGCCCTCCACCATCCCGTGGTCGAAGTCGAGGGATTCGAGGCGGACGACGTGATCGCTTCCCTGGCGCGGCGAGCCCTCGCGCTCGAGGAGGATATCGAGGCCGTCATCGTTTCGGGGGACAAGGACTTCTACCAGCTCCTGCGCCCGGGGCTGCGGCTGTTCCGGCCCGCGCGGGGGGGACGCGCCGGCACCTCGGCGGAGTGGGTCGACGAGTCGAACGCGAGCGAGCGTTTCGGGGTCCCTCCCGATCGCATCATCGACTACCTGGCGCTGATCGGGGACTCCTCGGACAACGTGCCCGGAGCGCCGGGCATCGGGCCCAAGACGGCGGTCAAGCTCATCGAGCAGTATGGAGACCTGGACCAGATTCTCGCGCACGCGGAGGAGGTGCGGGCCAAGCGTCCCCGCGAGTCGCTGCTCAATCACGCGGACCAGATCCGGCTGTCAAGGCAGTTGGTGACCATGCTCACCGACGTGGACGTGAGCTTCGATCTCGACGGGTTGGCTGTGCGCCCTCCGGACCGCGAGCGGATGCGCGAACTGCTGCTGGAACTCGAGTTTCACACCCTCCTGGAGCGCTTTGGGAGGGCGTCCGAAGCCGGGGAGGCGGCATCCAGGGATGAGGACGCCGACTACCGGCTGGTGCTGGACGCCGCCGGGGTCGACGAGGTGGTCCGGGAAGCACGCGCGCAGGGCGAGGTGGCGGTCGCCGTACTCACCGCGTCCCCCGATCCGATGCGGGCACCCATCGCCGGGATCGCCCTCTCGAGCCGGAGCGGCAAGGCCCGCTATCTCCCATTGGCGCACGAGGCCGCGCTCGACTTTGAGATGGAGGCGCCGGCGGAGCCCGGGGCGTCGGCGAATAATCTTCCCGCGCTCGATTCCCGAGACATGGCTCCGCTTCGCGATCTGCTCGAGGACCCCGAGGTGCCCAAGACCGGTCACGACCTCAAGCACGCCTTCGTCGGGCTGGCCGAGGTCGGCGTCGCGCTCGAAGGGGCCTCCTTCGACACCATGGTGGCTTCGTATCTCCTCGAACCCGAGCTTCGGGGTCACGAAATGGAAACCCTGGCGGCGAACGCGCTCGGGCTGGAGACCACCCGGCTCAAGGAGCTCGTCGGCACGGGGAAGAAGGAGGTTCCGCTGACCCGGCTCAAGCCCGAGCAGGTCCTCCGTTACGCCTGCGAACGCGCCGACTGCGCGGGACGCCTTCGGGAACACTTCCGGCCCCGACTCCAGGGACACGCTCTCGACGGACTTTTCAGGGACATGGAGATGCGCCTGGTGCCGGTGCTGGCGCGCATGGAGCGAAACGGAATCCGCATCGATCCTCTCTTCTTCAGCGAGATGAGCCGGCAGCTGGAGTACGAGCTCGGGCTGGTGCAGGAGGAGATCTTCAGCGAGGCGGGATCCGAATTCAATCTCAATTCCACGCCCCAGCTGCGAACCGTGCTCTTCGAGGACCTGGGGCTGCCGGTCATCCGCAAGACCAAGACCGGGCCCTCGACGGCCGCCTCGGTGCTGGAGGAGCTCGAGGCGCTCGGCCATCCGGTGCCGCGGCTGCTGATGACGTATCGCCGCATGGAGAAGCTTCGCAGCACCTACATCGACGCCCTCCCGGGGCTCGTCCATCCGCGCACCGGGCGCATCCACACGCACTTCAACCAGACCGTGGCGGCGACCGGACGGCTCTCGTCCAGCAACCCCAACCTGCAGAACATCCCCATCCGCACCCGGATCGGGCGGGAGATCCGCAAGGGCTTCGTGGCCGCGCCGGGACACGTCCTGCTGACCGCGGACTACTCCCAGATCGAGTTGCGCATCCTGGCCCACTTCTCGGGCGATTCCGCGTTCGTGACCGCGTTCCGCGAAGCGAGCGACATCCACCGCCAGACCGCCGCCGTCATCTTCGACGTACCCGTGGACGGGGTGAGTCCGCGCATGCGCGACCAGGCCAAGACCATCAACTTCGCCACGCTGTACGGGCAGGGAGCCTTCTCTCTCGGCCGCCAGCTGGGCATTCCGCAGGATGAGGCGCGGCGCTTCATCGACCAGTACTTCGAGCGCTTCAGCGGCGTGCGCGCCTTCCTCGACCGGCAGGTCTCCCTGGCCAGGGAGCGGGGCTACGTCGAGACGCTTTCGGGGCGCCGGCGCTACGTCCCCGAGCTGGCGTCGCGCAACTGGAACATCCGCGCGCACGGGGAGCGGGTCGCGCGCAACACGCCCATCCAGGGCACGGCCGCGGATGTCATCAAGAAGGCGATGATCGCGGTCCAGCATGCCCTCGAGGAAGTCGCTTCCGGGGCGATGCTGCTCCTCCAGGTGCACGACGAACTGGTGCTCGAGACGCCCGCCGGCGAACTGGATGCCGTGCGCGACATGGTCGTGTCGCACATGGAGAACTCGACCGTGCTCGACGTGCCGCTGGTGGTGGATACCGGAGCCGGCGAAAGCTGGTTCGAGTGCAAGGGGTGAATCCCGGACCGGACCGGGACCGCGATCGGCTCATCCTGTCATTCCTTCGCCCGGATTTTCCCGCGAACGTGAAAGACGCCGGGAGGAATCCAGTATCACAGGCAAAGGAAGGAGAGACGCCGATGAGCCGGTCGGTCAACAAGATCATCCTGATCGGGAATGTCGGGCGGGATCCGGACGTTCACGAGACCCAGGCGCGCAAGAAGGTGGCGCATTTCTCGCTCGCCACCAACCAGCGTATCCGTCGTGGGCCGAACGACGTAGAGGAGCGAACGGACTGGCACCGGATCACGGTGTGGAACAAGACCGCTCAGTTCGTCGAGGACTATGTGCGGAAGGGAGACCGGGTGTACGTGGAGGGCCGGCTCGAATACGACACCTATGAGCGGGACGGCATCACCATTCCCACGGCCGATGTAAACGCACGCGAGTTGGTGCTGCTCACGTCCCGCAGCGACAGCTAGCCGTCCGTGGATGAAGCGGCTCGAAAGCAGGGTGGAGTTCGTCCATGGACTGCGTGGAGGGGTCGCGCCCCATGGAGCCCTAGAAGAGGTCGCGGAAGCGCCGGTTGAGGTCGAGAACGACCTCCCAGGAGCCGCCGTTCAGGCCGCGCACGACATCGATCTGGACGAGATCCCAGCCGAGGGCGAGCCCCAGTCCAGCGGAGAAGCGGGTGATCCGGGGTACGCGGGCGTCCCACGTTTCCGGAATCTCCGCGAAGGTGAGCCGGGTGCGTCCGGCCGCGCCTGTGCCGCGGATCCGCAGCCATGGGCCGAAGAGTTGGCGCGATCCTTCGACCCGGAGAAGCCAGAAGCCGTTGCCGGCCAGCGAACGGTAGTCGTATCCGGGAAGGGTCTCGCGGCCACCCAGGAGGTAGAGCGACTGCAGCGGCGCGCCCTCGGAGACGGCGGCGGCGTCCAGGGTCGAGCGGAGTTCCACGCCGTGCGCCAGCCAGCGGCGGCCGGCGGCGAGTCGCAGAGAGGCTTCCTGGTAGGGGGCACCTTCGAAGCTTCCCCAGGTGCCGCCCGCTTCACCGAAGAGGAGGTCCGGCGAGCCGAGCGACGCGGACAGCCGAATGGCGGTCAGGTCACCTTCCTCGATGACCCGCACCGGACGCCAGCCGGCCGGATCTCCGCCGGCGGCGACGCGCGCGCCGTGATGGCGTTCGTAGCGGAGTTCGGCGCGCGCCGAGACCGGGCCGAAGGAGCGGCCTGCGCGGACACGGGCGCCCGTCGCGAAGTAGGGGTCCGTCCAGTCGGTCTGGTGGAGCAGCGAGGAGAGGGTGTTCATGACCCGGCTCGACCCCGCCACGGGGCCGATGTCGCGCGGCTCGCGCAGGAAGAGATCGAGGCCGACGGTGCTCGGTCGCTCGCGGTGCGGGTCCTCGAACACGGCGCTTACGCGACCGAGGGGACGGCTTGCGGCGTAGGTGTAACCCAGCAGTGTCTCCAGACGCAGGCGGTTCGTCGCGCGAAGATTGAGGCCACCCTGGGTAACCCAGCCCTCGGCGCGGTTGTAGCGGACCGCCTCGGAGAGGGGCGGCAGCGCGAGACGAAGGCGGCGGAGCCCGCTCAGGTATCGACCACGCACCAACCGGGTCGCCTCGGCTTCGATGTCGATCAGTTCGGCCGTGGGGGCGAGCCCCTCCTCGTCGACCTGGGCGTAGAGATCGCGCTCGAACGGGAAGGCCGCCAGCATCCGGTCCGAATTGCGCATGACCTGAGGCCCCAGGAAGAACGTGTCGGGGAGATCGACTTCGAAGTCGTAATCGCCGATTTCCCAGCGGCCCCGAATGACGCTGCCCACGGGAAGATCGAAGAACGGGATCTTCCGCCGGATCTCGACGCTTTGGCGATAGGGGAGCCAATAGCGGCGATCCCAGAGGGCGTTTTCCAGCGATACCCGGATGTAGTCGAGTTGACGATCGACGTAGGAAGCGGGCGTGAACGTGAAGTTCATGCGCACGACCGCCGCCGTTTCCTGATCGAGATAGAGGGTGCCCACAAAGCCGGGCTGGTCGGAATCGCGCGGCCGCACCTGCACCTCGAACACCCGCACGGGGTCGAGCCCGTCCGCAAAGGCGACCGTGATCGAGTCGGCCAGCATGAACTCGTACCAGGCGGCCGCGCCCGGGGCGAGCGGATGGAGAACCGACGCCACCTCGTCCCCGTCCCCGATCCGGATTACGTCGCCGAAGTTCTCCTGGATCACGATCAGGTGGTCGAGATGGTAACGGATGTTGGTGGGCAGCCGCCGCTCGTCGCGGCGACCGAGAATGTGCTGCCGGGTCAGGCCGGGCGCCTTCCAGTACACCCGCACCGCGAGCTGGTCGGTCTTGACCAGGTTGCGTTCCTCGCCGGCCTGACGGTCGAGGAAAAAGTAGACGTAGCCGCGCGCGTCGGCCGTATACGCGCGAAGGCCGTCCAGGGCAGCGGCCTGTCGGGTGGCGGTCCCGCGCTCGAGGAGCTCCAGCACCCGGAGATCGTCCCAGGAGGAAGCCTGTTGGGCGGAGACCGGGGAAGTGCCGGCGCCGAGGGCGAGCACCAGGCCGATGGCGCGCACAAAGCCGATGGCGCGCATGGGGAGGGAAGTTCGCCGGCGGTCCCCGGACGTGCGGGGGTGCGACTCGAGTCTGCGGGCGCGATGCCGGCGGGAAGCCGGAGACGCGTGCCAGTGAGGAATGTCCTGAACCGAAGACCGGGTCAGTTCGCGCTCCAGAAACCGGACAGCGAATCCCCGTGCGGGCTGTCGCGCAGCTTCTCGAATGCGCGGTTGCGAATCTGGCGAATCCGTTCGCGCGTGACCCCGAGAAGCACGCCGATCTCCTCGAGCGTGCGCTCCTCGCCGTCGTCCAGCCCGTAGTAGAGATAGAGGATCTTGCGTTCGCGTTCCGTCAGGTACTTCTCGAACATGTCCTCCATGAAGGCCCGGCGGGCCAGCGCCTCCACATCCAGTTCGATGTCCGCGGCCTCCACGCCGGCAAAGCGTTCGCCGAAGCTCGAGCTGTCCCGGTCCCGGCGGTCGATGGGGGCGTCCAGGCTGAGTTCGGTCGCGGCCACCCGGCGCAGCGCGCGGATGGTCTCGACGGGCTCCTGCATCTCCTTGGCGATCTCCTGATCGGTGGGAGAGCGGCCCAGTTCCTGGGTCAGCGCGGTGTCGGTGCGCGCCAGCTTGGCGAGGTTGGAGTTCTGGTTGAGCGGGATGCGCACCGAGCGGGTCTGTTCGGCCAGCGCCTGCAGGACGGTCTGCCGGATCCACCAGACCGCGTAGCTGATGAACTTGACCCCCTTGTCGGGGTCGAATTTCTTGACCGCCTTCAGCAGCCCCTCGTTGCCGATGCACACCAGTTCGGCCAGACCGAGCCCGCGACCCTGGTACTTCTTGACGTAGGAAATCACGAAGCGGAGGTTGGCGGTCACCAGCCGCTCGGCCGCCTCCATATCGCCGGTCCGGGCGCGCCGGGCCAGCTCGCGCTCTTCCTCGGGATCCCGGATGAGCGGGTACTTCTCTACGTCCTGGAGATACTGATCGAAGGAGTCCAGACCACGAGAGGATGAGAACATCCAGTGCGCGCCTACCGGGGGTGGGGTCTACAAAACAGCTAGGGATGGCCTGCGAACAGCAAGTCAGGCAATCTAACACGGTGGATCCTGACAGGTCTACCACTTGATTCTCTGACAAGTCAGGGCCCGGTTTTGTTGTGCCGCTAGTGGAAAAACCGTCCCCTGCCCACAAACGCACCCCGTGAAGTTGCTCCCGGCCTTCCCGCCAGGCCGTCCAGCCAGTCGTTGAGGGAATCGATGCGGTCGGCGATCACATGGATCACCCCCTGTTCCTTCTCCAGCCGGCCGCGGCAGACCATCAGCCGCGCGGTGAGCAGGGCGCGGCGGCAACGTTCCTGGACCGAGGGAAACACCACCAGGTTGGAGGATCCGGTCTCGTCCTCCAGGGTCACGAACACGATCCTGCCCGCCGTGCCCGGCCGCTGGCGGACCAGCACGATGCCGGCGACGGTGACGCGCGCCCCGGCGGGGAGTTCTTCCAGGTGGCTGGCCGGGCGCACCCCCCGGTCGGCCAGCCATTCCCTCAGCAGGGCGGTTGGGTGCTGTTTGAGGGACAGCCCGGTGGTGCGGTAGTCGGCCACCACCTGCTCGCCGGCGAGCAGGGCGGGCAGGGCCGGTTCCGGGCGGGGCGGCTCCGCCTCGCCGGGCGAATCGAAGAGCGGCAGCGGCTCCGCCTGGTCCAGGGAGCGGATCGCCCAGGCGGCCTGGCGGCGGTCCAGCCCGGTGGAGATGAAGGCATCCGCCCTGGCCAGGCGGGTCAGGACGGCCGGCCTGATGCCTGCCCGCCGCCGCAGGTCGGCCGGGGAACGATACCCTTCCTCCCGGGCCGTCACGATGCGTGTGGCATCCTCTTCCCTCAGGCCGCGGATCTGGCGCAGCCCCAGCCTCAGCGCCATGCGCGGATGCGAGCATGCCGCATCCGACCCCCGGTCCACCATATCGCCGTGGCCATTCCCGGCCCGTTCACATTGCGGCGCGCCCGCTTCCCGCTCTCCCGCCGGCTCCAGGGTGCAGTCCCACTCCGAGTGGTTGACATCCACCGGGCGCACCTCCACCCCGTGCCTGCGCGCATCGCCCACGATCTGTGCGGGCGCGTAGAAGCCCATGGGCTGGCTGTTGAGGAGGGCGCAGGCGAAGACCTCCGGGTAGTGGTGCTTCAGCCACGAGGAGATGTAGACCAGGAGCGCGAAGCTGGCCGCGTGGCTCTCCGGAAAGCCGTAGTCGCCAAACCCCTCGATCTGCCTGAAGCAGCGTTCGGCGAAGTCCCGCCCGTATCCTCTCCCCACCATCCCCTCCACGAACTTGTCGCGGAAGCGATGGATGGTGCCGTAGTTGCGGAAGCTGGCCATGGCGCGGCGCAGCTGGTCGGCTTCGGCCGGGCTGAATCCGGCCCCCACGATTGCAATCTTCATCGCCTGTTCCTGGAAAAGGGGAACGCCCAGGGTCTTTCCCAGAACCTCGCGCAGATCTTCCGAAGGGTATTGCACCGGCTCGATGCCCCTCCGCCGGCGCAGGTAGGGATGAACCATGTCCCCCTGGATCGGCCCCGGCCGCACGATCGCCACTTCGATGACCAGGTCGTAGAAGGTGGCCGGCTTCAGCCGGGGCAGCATCGCCATCTGGGCCCGGCTCTCGATCTGGAAGACCCCGATCGTGTCCGCCCGCTGAATCATCCCGTAGACCCCCGGGTCCTCCGCCGGCACGTCCCCCAGGGTGTGGCGAATGCCGTAGTGCGCTTCCAGCAACTCGAAGGAGCGCCGGATGCAGGAGAGCATGCCCAGTCCCAGCACATCCACCTTGACGAGCCCCAGCGCCTCGAGATCGTCCTTGTTCCACTCGATTACCGTGCGGTCCTCCATGGCGGCGTTCTCGATGGGAACGATCTCGCACAGCGGCCCGCGGGAGATCACGAACCCGCCCGTGTGCTGGGACAGATGGCGGGGGAAGCCCTGGAGTTCGCGGGCCAGCTCCAGGGTCAGGCGCAGGCGCCGGTCCCTCGGGTCGAACCCTTCCTCCCGGGCGCGCTCCTCGTCCACCGGCTTCGACCAGCCCGAAGCCATGGAGAGCAGCCGGTCGACCGCGTCCTTGCTCAGTCCCATGGCCCGGCCGGTGTCGCGCAACGCACTGCGGGCGCGGTAGGTCACCACCGTCGCGGCCAGCCCGGCCCGCTCCCGGCCGTACTTGCGGTAGATGTACTGGATGACCTCCTCGCGGCGCTCGTGCTCGAAATCCACGTCGATGTCGGGCACTTCGCCCCGTTCGGCGGAGATGAAGCGCTCGAACAGCAGGTCGATGCGGTCCGGGTCGACCGATGTGATCTCCAGGCAGTAACACACCGCCGAGTTGGCGGCCGAGCCGCGCCCCTGGCACAGGATGCCCATGCCGCGGGCGGTCCGGACGATATCGGCCACGGTAAGGAAATAGGGGGCATACTCCAGTTCGCCGATGAGCGCCAGTTCGTGTTCGAGGGTCGCCCGCACCCTGGTGGGGATGCTCCCGGGATAACGCCGGGCCGCACCCTGCCAGGTCAGAATCTCCAGTTCCCGCTGGGGTGTGCGGCCTTCGCCGACCACCTCATCGGGGTACTCGTAGCGCAGTTCTCCGAGGGAGAAACGGCAGCGTTCGGCGATCCCCACCGCATTGGCGAGGGCATGGGGATGATCGCGGAAGAGGACGGCCACCTTCGCGGGGGACTTGAGATGTCGTTCCGCGTTGGCCGCCAGGCGCCAGCCGGCGGTGTCGATGGTGCAGCGCTCGCGGATGCAGGTGAGCAGGTCGTGGAGCCGGCGCCGTTCAGGGATGTGCTGGTGCACGTCGCCGGTTGCGACCAGCGGCACGCGCTCCGCCTGCGAGAGGGAGGCCAGGGCCGCCAGGCGGCGGGCGTCGTTGCCCCGGTGGATGCAGGTGGCGGCCAGGAAGAGAGGCGCGTCCAGCCGCTTCCGATACCAGGCCAGCTGCTCGGCGAAACCGGGTCCGGGCACTTCCGGCGGCAAGGCGATGAAGACCTGCTCTGCGGCCGCCTTCACGACATCCTCGCGGTGGAGCCGGCAGGCTCCCTTGGGGGCGCGCCTGCGCCCCAGGGTGATCAGCCGGGCCAGGCGGCCGTAGCCCTTCCTGGAGACGGGCAGGCAGAGCAGGGACGGTGCGTCCTCGAAGTCGAGGCGGGCGCCGGCGATGAAGCGCAGCCCGATCTGCCGGGCGGCGTGGTGGGCGCGCACGACCCCTGCCAGGGTGTTGCGGTCGGTGAGCGCCAGGGCGCGGTAGCCCAGGGCATGCGCCCGCTCCACCAGTTCCTCCGGTTGGGAGGCGCCGCGCAGGAACGAGAAGTTGCTGGTGACCTGGAGTTCCGCGTAGCCGCCCGTCCAGGCTCCCGAGCCTCCCCCCACGCGGCCGCCGGGGAAGCACGCCGCGGGGTCGCGCCCGGCCGCGCTCACGCGAAGAACCCGTGCAGGAACCAGCGCGGCGGGACGGCGGGGTCGCGGGGTCGCTCGCAGAAGATCCAGTAGCGCCGCCCTTCCTCGTCTTCGGCCAGGTAGTAGTCGCGGGACGGGGCGTCCTCCAGCCACCATTCGCACTCCAGCCGCTCGGGCCCCTCGGCTGCGCGCAGCCTGCGCCTCCGTCCGCGCCAGCGGAAGAAGGCCGGCGCACCCGCAGGTTCCGACTCGCCGGATTCGCGGGCGACGGCCTCCACCCGCTCCGGGGGAGACAGCAACCGGAGCGGCCGGCAACGTCCCTCCGGCCAGCCCGGGCCGCGCCTCCGGAGCGCGGCCAGCGGTTCGCGGAGTTCGACCGCGCGCTCGGGCAGCCAGCTCTGGCGCGGGACCGGACAGGCGACGCTTCCGAACCCGAAGCGGTTCCCCAGCCGGTCGAGGAGGGCGGCCAGCTCCTCGCGGCCGCCCGCTCCGTCCTCCCCCCCGGTCCATCCGCCGCGGCCCGCCGCTGCTGCCTCGGCCCGCGCGAACCAGTCCTCCTGCTCCTCCTCGACGACCTCGACCACTTCGGCGGACAACACCATCTTCTCGATGCCGAAACCGGGGTCGATCCGCTCCAGCTTCCCCGCGAACAGGTTCATGAGGAGCCTCGAGCGGCGCAGAGGTCGGCTGGTACCCGCCACCAGAACGGAACGCGCTCCATCCCCTCGGTGGCAGATGAGCCGCAGCCGCCGCGCGCCCTCGCCTGTCCGGCTCAGGTTCCGGCACAGATCCTCCAGCAGGGCTTCCACCGCCGCGCGGATGCTGTCCGCTGCCGAGATCGGCTCGGCAAAGGCACGGCGGGCCTCGCGCGGAAGCGGAGGCGGAAGAGAGATGACCGGCTCTTCGACGAAGCCGAGGATCTGCTCCAGGCGGCGGCGCGGCCCGGGACCGAACCTCTTCGCCAGCGCCCCGGGGTCGAAGGGATAGAGAGCCCCGATCCTGTCGAGGCCGAAGGAAACCAGTGCCTCCACGACATCGGCATCGAGCCGGAGGGCGGCGACGGGAAGCCCGGCCAGCGCCTCCTTCATCTCGGCCGGACCCGCAGACCGGGGCACGATGGCGGGAGACTTCTCGCCGTGGCGGGCCAGCGCCCAGGCCGCCCCGGGCGTGCCGGCGAGCGCCAGCCGGGAGGTGAGCCCCAGCCCCCCCAACCCCACCCCCAGCGCCGCCAGCAGCGCCTCCTCGCCACCATGGAGATGCGTGCATCCCCCGACATCGAGGAAGAGCCCGTCCACGCCGGCCGGCATGACCCGGGGGGTGAAGACGTCCGCCCACCGGGCCAGCCTCTTCAGCGCATGGGCGTCGGCGGCGGGATCGTCGGAGTGGGCGATCACGTCGGGCACGATGGCCCGCCCGTCGGCCAGGGGCATGCCCGGCGCCAGCCCCGCCCCCGCCGCGCGCGGGTTGACCGCCTCGATCACCAGCCGCCCCCGCTGTTCGCCGATGGTCACGAAGGGCCGGGTGCGCGCCTCGGGAAAGCGCCAGGCCAGCCTCTCCACCGGCCACCAGGGGAACCAGGCGGCAAGAATGCGGCGGGGGGTGGAAAGGACGCCCATGGTTTCGGGTCGGGTCAGCCGGCGAGGCGCGAAAGATCACGGGCAGCCATCCCCCGCGGGGCCCTGGCGAGACGACGGGGCAACCTCGTGGCGGCCATCCCCCGCGACGCTCGCGCAGCGCAGGGCGGACGGCCGGGAGAAGCCATCTCCACCACCCAGCACCCCGGTCTCCCGCCCCGGCAGTGCAGCACCTCCACGCGCCACCGGGTCATCCCGGTCCCCGGAACGGTGGTGACCCGCCACCGGCTGTCGGCCGTGGGTACCCGCACCCGTCCCGCTCCTCCTCTCCCGGCCTCGGACCACAGCACCAGCCCGGGTACGCCCGAGCCTTCGGCCGCCAGCATCAGGCGCCGGGAGGCCGCCCGGTCAAGAGTGTCCACCTCCGCCACAACCCCTCTCAGGGCCCGGCAGCGCAGCGCCTCCTCCATGGCCCACAGCATGTCGGCCCGCCGCCGCAGTCTCGAAGCGACCAGCAACCGCCCCGGTTCGATCCCGTACCGGACCAGCCCCGGCAGATAGAGGTCATCCCCGCGCGCCAGCCACATGAGCGGCCCCGGGGCGCTGCCGGCACGGGCCAGGAGGACGGCGCAGAAACCGGTCGCGGCCTCGTCCCCGCCGATCTCATGGACGCACCCCGCGCGCAGCCCGCCTCCGGGCAGGGCGCCATCGATTTCCGGGATGCCCGGCGACAGGCACGCCACCCCCGCTTCGCCCGGAATCTCGATCCGGCGGATCTCCCGGCGCAGCGCCTCCAGCGCTCGCCGCTTCGTCTTCGGCACGTGGGACATGGGCCGACAAAATACCGAATAAAACCCGTAAGTGTCAAATGGCGGGAGTCTCCGGACCGAAGGGGCGCACGAGAGCCGCATATGGCCCAAAAGCCGGGTATCAGGCTCCGAACCATCCCATCCTGAAAGGGTAGGACGACGTGCGGCAGGGTTCTCTTCTTCGCGTTTCGGACTGCCGCGGAAGGGAACGCCGCCAACCCCATCTCAGGAGGTTTGGACAATGTCTTCAAGGAAGAATCTTCAGCCGATATCCCTGAAACTCCTCCTCGTCCTGCTGCTCTCCCCGACCATCCTGGCGCTGACAGCCTGCAAAAGCTCTACGGAGCCGGACGAAGACCGGATGACCCAGGACGAAGCGAACGCACTCGTGCAGGGGCTGTACGGTGGAAGCCTTCTGGCGTATGGAGGAATACTCCTCAACGGCGATCCGGAAATGCTCACGCTCGTTCCACCTGGAGCGCCTCTTCCCGTGGACGCCGCCGCTCCCTGCGCCGAAGGCGGCCAGGCCGCGTTCTCGGGGAGTGTGATGATCTCCATTGACGAGGCCCAGGGCTCCATCGAGCTGGAGCTGTCGGGCACCCTGACCCCCAGCGGATGCACGTTCACCGGCGGCGGCGCCACCTTTGTCCTGGACAGTAATCCGGGTCTGGCTCAGACGGGTTCGGTCACCGCTGTACTGGAAACCTTCAACTTTTCCATCAACATCACGTCTTCCGGCTCGTTCGGCTGGACGAGCGGGACCAGGTCGGGCAACTGCGATCTCGACAACACCATCACCTCCGAGATCTCGATGATCGATACCGCCCTCAGCGGCGCCATCCCGACCGCGACGATCACGGGCTCCGTGTGCGGCCTCAGCGTCAACCATGACATCGAACTGACCGCCATGACTTCCTGACGCGGACAAACCCGCCGGGCATATCCCGACCGCTCGGCGGGCTTCGCGTTTCCGCAAGCTGCAGGACCGCCCGACAGGCACTGTCGAGTTCCTTCCGAAGAAGGAGGCCGAGTCTTGCGATAATATATCGGTAATCGATATGATGTTGTATGATATGATGGTTGCCGATACATTGTCCCACGAGGAGGTGGCGGAAATGCTCAAGCGTTCGCGTTTCATCCGGCCCCGCGGCGTCATGCAGCGTCGCCCATCGCAAACCGGCATTCCATGGATCGCCGCCTTGCTGATGCTGACAGCCAGTTCGTGCGACCCGGCACGACGTGACACCCAGACCGCGCCTGCGGGCGATTCCGCGGGCGTGACCATCATCGAGAACCACGGCCCCGATGAAATGCTCGACATCCGAGCCGTGCGAACGGTCGATCTCATCCCCCCGGACAGCGCGCTTACCGCGGTTCCGTGGGGTGTGGCCGCGGATCCGATGACAGGCCGGATCTACGTGGCGGACTGGACAGGGCAGAGAGTCGTGGCATTCGACGCTTCGGGAGCCTATGCGGGCAGCTACGGACGCTCGGGGGACGGACCTGGAGAGTTTCGTAATCCCTCCGCCGTGTCCATGGACCCGTACGGGGCTCTCGCGGTGTGGGACGCCGGCCGCCAGATTCTGAATCGCTGGTCGAGCGAGGGCGACCTCCTGAACGAACAGCGCCCGGAGCTGGTCTACTGGGGTCCGGGATTCGCGATCGGAAGCGACTGGCTCGCCACGGTGACGAGCACCACGTCGTCATCGGGAATGGTCACGGAGCAACGACTTGTCGTTGAGAGAGGACAGGCTGCGACGACGCTGCACGAAGTCCCGATGGAACTGGGGGTCATGGAGTTCGGCGGCGGATCCTTTCCGGGGCCCCGGGTGCTTGCTCCCTCGGTCATCTGGACGCACCGGGGAGACTCCATCTTCTTCCTGAACGGGCCGGGCTATCGCATCGACAAGCATGCCGGCGGCTCGGTGGTGTCGAGTATCAGACGGTCCGTGGACCCGATCGACGTTACGCGGCAGATGGCCGTACGAAGTGCGGAGTTCGGCCCGGGTCCCTATGGAATGTTCATGCGGCGCTTCGGGCTGGAGGCGGAGGACATCGTGGCCGCGGTCGGATACGAGGAGCAGGTCTCGCCGGTGCTGGGAATGGTCGCAGCCCCCGGAGGCCAGCTGTGGGTGACGCGCAGTACGGACGGAATGACGCCCCGCTTCGTCGACATCCTCGATTCTTCGGGAGGATACGCGGGCTCGTTCGAGTTGCCCGGGGTTCCCGTTGCGTTCATCTCCGACTCGATCTTCGCGGGTCTTCGCCTGGAGGAAACCGGAGAGACGATCGTGTCGCTCTACCGCCTGCACGATGCGGATTCCGATCAGGAGCCGATGACAGAGAGCCGTGCGGCAGCGAATCCGCCGGTACTCGACTCTCACGCACGGAGGCAAGTCCAGCCATGAGCAAGCCAGGCACCCCCGGCGGCCAGGAATTCGACGCGCAGGGCTTCGCGCGGGGAATCCACGAGCTGCTGGTCCTCGCCGCACTGCGCGAGGGCCCCCGGCACGGCTACCAGATCGCCCTGGACGTGGAGGCGCACAGCAACGGCGTCTTCCGGTTCCGGCACGGCACCCTGTATCCGATCTTGCACCGGATGGACGCGAAGGGGCTCATCCACGGCCGCTGGTCGAGCGGGAAGGGCCGGAGGAAGAAGGTCTATTCGCTGACCGATGGCGGCCGCCGACATCTGAGCGGAGAGGCGGACCGGGTCCAGGATATCATGTCCGGGCTCATGCGGATGCTTCGCCGCGCGCGGAAGGTCCCGGCGTGAGTGCGTTCCTGCCGACGCTGCGCAGGCTGGACCGGGATCTGTCGGTTCCCCTCCCGGACCGCGTGAGGATCCTGCGGGAACTCGAGTTCGACCTCAAGGCGCTCTCGGGCGAATTCGAAACCCGGGGCATGCCGGCGGAGGAAGCTCGTGCCCGCGCGCTGGACGCCCTCGTGCCCGATGGGGCCACGCTCCGCGAACTCGACCGGCTGCACGTCCCCCACTACCGCCGGCTCACCCGCCATTTCAGCCCCGGCCGCCTGCGAACCATCGAGCGCTCGGCGCTCGTCCTGGCCACCGTGGCCGTGCTTCTCGCGGAGACCCTCCTGCTCCTGCGCGCCGACTGGCTCCGCCATGCGTCGCCCTTCCTGTGGCCGGTCCTCGGCCTGGGCGCGTTCCTGTTCGCGGCCATCGCCGCACAGTCGTTCAGGCTGTGGATCAAGCACGACCACCAGGATCCGGCAGCGAACTTCCGCACGATCCTGCTCCTGTCCGGCCTGACGCTGGCCACCGGCGTTTTCGGCGTCCTCGCCGACTTCTTCCGGCTCGCCGGGATTCTGGAGGCCGAGCCCGGGCTGGCCGGATCGCTCCTTCTCGAGTGGCTGTTCGGGAGCTGCGTCCTGCTATCGTTTTCTCTGCTGCTGGCCCTCGCCGGAGGGCTGGCCTGGTTCATACCGGCACACTGGCTCGCGCTCGTCTCCGGCGCACGCGCCGAGCTGCTGGGTCACCCGCCCGTCCTTCGCGCCGACATCTTCGCCAACCCGCTCCGGCCAGCGGAACAAACAGGGCGAACCCCCGATCCTGCGCCCACACACCACCCCGCATCCCTGGGAGAACCCTCATGACCGCCATGGAAGCCTTCGAAGCTCTCGGTGTCATTCGCTGGCCCCTGACATTCTCGCTGCTGGTCATCACCGTCCTCGCGCTGTGGTCGCTGCGGCTGGTATGGCGCGATACCATGCCGGACCGGCACGCCAGAACCTGGATCGACGCCATCCTGTTCTGGGGAGGATTCGCGGCCGTCAGCGGTGTGCTGGGCACGCTGGTGGGGATCATCATCGCCGCTCAGGCCATCGAGACCATGGGCGGACTCTCGGACGTCCTGGTCTGGGGCGGCATCAAGGTCGCGCTCCTCAGCTCGGCGCTCGGCACCCTGATTCTGGCCGTCGCTTCCCTGCTCTGGTTCGTGCTCCAGCTGCGCTGGCGCTTCCTGATCGCGGAACACGCCGACAGCCCCGCATAGAGCGCGGGCGAATCCGGAACTGTCGCGAGAGGCTGCCGAAAAAAGACGCGGCTATCGCGAGAACAGGTAGGTGACCTTGACGATCAGCTGCCGCTCGCGGAACGACGCGAATTCGTTGTACCTGCCGAACTCGTCGTAGGTGTTTCGGCGCAACTCGTCGTAGACGATGTAGATGTCGCTCCCCGGCCGGTAGATGTAGTTGAAGCGGGCCGCGGTGCTCCACTGGTCGGTGAGCGAGTTGTACTGCGTCAGGGAGCGCAGCGTCATCGTCGGCGAGAGCGCGTAGTCGATGCGGAACGACGCGATGTCGGCGCTGAAGTCGCCCCCGGGCAGGCGGACGTCGTTGCGCGTGAACGCCCCCTCGGCGGCCAGCTGGCTGGTCAGCCTGAAGCCCGCGCTCGCGCTGTAGTCGGTGCGGTCGCCGTCGAAGAAGGTCTGCGGAGAGTAGTAGAAGGTCCCGTAGAGCCGGCGCGAAGGATCGCTGTTGAACGAGAAGCGCCAGTCGCCGAAGCGGTAGGTCCCCGGCGCCACCACCACGTCCGGCCGCACCCGGAAGGGGTCGTCGAGCACTTCCAGGTTGGCGTTGTACCAGACGTTGATGTAGGCCCCGTTCTGGAGCCTCGTCCCCAGCATGTTGTGGATGCGGCGGGTCACCAGCCGATTGTTCTGGTCGGTCGTGTAGGTGATGTTGACCATCGGGTCGAAGACGCGCACCCCGAAGCGGCCCGGCCTGGGATTTCGCTCCAGGTGGAGCTTGCTGATGCGGATCCCGTTGCGCGGCAGGAAGCCCACCTCCGGGTTGAAGTTCTCCTGGAAGTCCGCGTACTCGCCGTAGACGTTCCAGTCCTCGTCGAGCCAGCCGAGCCGGATGTAGCCGGCGAGCTGGCCGTCGGTGACCCCCGTGGTCGAGGTCTTGGCGATGAAGCTGTTCACCAGGAAAGCGGGGTGCGGAGCCAGCGTCATGTCCGCGGCGAAGGTGCGGTTGACGTAGTGGCCGTTGCCCACGTGCTTGTTGATGACCAGCGCGCCCACCTTCGAACGCGCCATGATGTCGCGGCTGTAGCGGGCGACGAAGAAGTTCTCGCCGTCGCGGCCGGGCATCCCCCCCTGGGCAACGTCGCCGGGAAGGCCGTCGGTCTGGATGTCCATGACCGCGATGTTGTTGCGCCCCACCTTCCCGGTGAGCCGGGCGCCGGCGAGGATGGGGATGGGGTCGCCCGTCTCGGACAACCCGATGCGCCGGCTGAAGAACAGGTCCGCCACGCGCATGAAGGCGCTGTTGGTGCCGACGTTGAACTGGCCCGAGTTCTCCAGGAAGAACTCCCGCTTCTCGGGATAGAAGAGGGCGAAACGGGTGAGGTTGACCTGCTCGTCGTCGACTTCCGCCTGGGCGAAATCGGTCCTGTAGGTAACGTCCAGGTTCAGCCCGGCCGAGACCCCGTACTTGATGTCGAAGCCGATATCACGCTGCCCGTCGTTCTCCACCACGCCCCGGGTCGCCACGCGCGTCCCGCCACCGGTGACGAACGGCTTGACGCGCAGGTCCATGCCCCGGTTGAGCGACTCGAGACCCGTCAGGCTGCCGGCAAGGCTCACGCGCGTGAGGGTGTACGGCTTCGGAATGCCCGCCCAGAACGCCTGTTCGTTCTTGCGGCGGATGTTGCGCATGAAGTTGATGCCCCACTCCTGGCGCTCCTCGTCGGGAAAGCGCAGGGTGACCATCGGAATGGCGATCTCCGCAGCCCAGCCGTCATCGGTCCTGCGCGCGCTGACGTGCCAGACCCCGTCCCAGTCCTTGTTGATGTTGGTCGCCACCCCGAAGCCGCGCCGGCCGGCCCCCTCGCCTTCCTCGAAGACCTGCTGCTCCAGCTTGGCCCCCAGCGGCGTGGTGACGAACATGTAGGCGGATCGGAAGTCCCTGAAGGTGTCGAGGATGATCTGGAAGTTGTCCTCGTCCAGAATGCGGTCCGAGTCGCGGCGCATCTCGGTGGCGATGACCCCCTCGGGCTCCGAGTCGAAGGCACGCACCCCGATGTAGAGGTTCTCCCCGTCGTAGAGGATGCGGGCTTCGGTGCGCTCGGACGCCGGAGCGCCCTCTTCGGGCTCCTGCTGCACGAAGGCGTCGATGGCTTCGGCCGCACTCCAGACCGGCTCGTCCAGGACACCGTCCAGGACCGGCGCCACGTCCACGCGGGAGGCCGCGACACTGTGCCCGTTCTGGCCGTTCTGGGCAGAGAGGGGCGCGGCCGACGCGATGGCCAGAAGGGCCGCGGGCGCCAGGGCATGAACGCCCCGGCGCGGCCGCCGAATACAGGAATGATTGCGGGCCATTCGCCGAATCGCTGCCGGAAACACAGAGTTTGCTCCCACGAGGAATCCTGTCCGGTTGAAAGGAAAAAGCGCCGGGAGAACGTATCTCCCGGCGCTCTCCCGGCGCCAGCCCGAGCGGTTCCCGGCTCCGCTAGCCGCCACTCCCTCCCCGCCGGCGGGCGGTGCGGCCTGTCGAACTGCCGGACCCGCCCCTGTAGCCGCCGGAGGAGGCGCCCACCGACGAACCTCCGCTGCGGGACCCGCCGGACGACCATGTGCCTCCGCCGTCGCTGCCCACCGCGGTGGATCTGCCGCGGTCGCCGCCGCGAACGTACCCGAGGCCTCTGACCAGCCTGCCGCGCTGCTCGGCCGGGCGCTCGCTCACCTGAACCACTACCGGCCGGTATCCGATCCCGTAGTAGCCGCCGTATCCGTACCCCATCCCGTAGCCACGCCCGTAGGAGTACGGGTTGTAGCCGTACCGATAGGGAGAATACCCGTACCCGTAGGACCCATACCCGTCATAGTAGCCGAAGCCGAACGGCGAATAGTACCAGGGGGCCGTGCCCACCCTGCGGCGGTACCGGTCGCGGTCGCGGTCCTGCCTGGCGAGCGCTACACCCCTGCGATCCTCTTCGCGGAGCTGGAAGCGCTGCGGATTCGCGACCGCGACCACCACATCGATCACTTCCGAATCCACGCCCGCGTCCGCGATCCGGATGAGCTGCTCCGCGTTCACGTTCAGGTCGGGCTCGCTCTCGACCAGCCAGGCCTGCACCGTCTCGGCGTGCAGTGTCTGGCCGGCCTCGATGATCGCGGCGATGGTCGGCGACGTGGTGGAGTACATGCGCGCGGCCCGGATCGCCATCTCCTGGTCGTCTCCGAGGCCGGCGTATCCGGCCGCCTGCGTCGCCATGATGCCCGCCATGCGATAGCGCTGTACCCAGGGCGTCACCTCGCCTTCGACCTCCACCGCGCTGACGTCCATCCACTCGGTGGGGTTCAACATGACCATCATGCCCGAGCCCTTCCGGTTCACCGTGCCGTCGCAGACGTGCTCGGAGCGGTGATACACCCGGTGGCCGTCCTGCGAGAAGCGCCAGGTGGTGGTGCCCTCGCACCCCTCCTGCGAGGCGTCCACGGGACGTGCATCGGCGCGCGCCACTTCGCGCGACACGACTTCGCCGTCGCGCACGGTAACGAACTCGGCCGAGAACCGGTCCTCTCCGGGCACCACGCACAGGGTCGGCCTCTCCTCGGCGTCCTGTTCCAGGGGCGTCCAGCATCCCGTAAACGCCAGCCAGCTGCCGACCTCGGACTGTCCTTCCACGGGGACGGCGGCGACCACAAACAGCAACGCAGCGACCGAACATCGCCGCGCGACGGCCATCAGAGCTTCGTGATGCGCTTTCATGTTCCTTCCCTCCACTGACACCTGGCTTCCATCCGGCGGCACCGCGGTCACCCGCTCATGCGGATTCCAACTCCCGCGAGAATCTGGAAGCCGGACAGATCAATGTTTTCAAACCCCTCGAACGAACGATCCATGGGGCTGCTGGACCAAGAATAACGCCCTTCGGCCGTCAGCACGAATCGCGCGCCCAGCGCGTACTCGATGCCGCTGAAGACATGCACGAAGGGAGCCGTGCCGCCCGACACCAGCAGGTCCTCGAAGACGTCGAGCGTCTCGATGTCGACGAAGTCCCCGTCCTGCTCGAACTTGTACACGTTTCCGCCCGCTCCCGCTCCCACGTAGGGCACCAGTTGCGACGGCACCCAGGCGAAGCGGCTCAGGCTGCGCCCACGATCACGCAGGTAGTAGCGGGCGCTCACCGTGAAGGGAAGCTTCGAGTGGGTCGTGACCTGCTCGATTGGCTGGCCCCTGTTGTCTTCCCAGTCGCGGAACTCCGAGGGGATCACGCTCTTCGCATATCCCACGCCCCCCACCAGCTCGAGCCGCTCGGTGAGCCGCACGCCGATGTCCACCGAGATGACCGGAGCGGCAAAGCTGCTCTTCTCCAGGGTGAGCAACTCGCTCGTGTAGCTGAAGACGTCGCTGTTCGCGCGGGGGATGTCGTATCCGGTTCGGAAGTTGAAGGTGGCGCCGGGACGGCTGAAGAGGAATCCGCTTCCCTCCTGGGCATGCAATGCGGCCGGCAGGAACGTTCCCGCCGCAAGGACCACTGCGAGGAATGGCGGCACGGTCTGTCGATTCATGGAGGTCTCCCGGTAAGTTGGAGGCCGGTCCCGAGCGCTGCTACTTGCGCATCCGGAACGTTGTTCTACACGATTTCCGGTTACGCGTTCGCCGCCCGGGCTCATCATGGTTCGCCGCTGGACGGAGAGCCACGCTGCAAGCATCGTACCGAAGGAGTCACGCCATGAACCACCCACGCATCCTTTCCTCCGCGCTGACGTGTGTCGCCGCCGCCGGTATCGTGGCACTCTCCTCGTGTACCATCGAGTCGGCCAGCCAGGCCCCCGACATGTCGGGCGAAGCGCCCATCTTCGAGGTGGATCCGCTCTGGCCCAGGCCGCTGCCCAACCATTGGATCCTGGGCTCGACCATCGGCGTGGGGGTCGACTCGCGCGACCACGTCTTCATCATCCACCGCCAGACCACCTTCAGCGAGGTCAACGAGATCGGCGCCACCCTCGACCCGCCCACCAGCGAGTGCTGCGTGCCGGCGCCCAACGTGCTCGAGTTCGATCCCGAAGGGAACCTGGTCAACTCCTGGGGCGGTCCCGGCGAGGGCTACGACTGGCCCACCTCCAACCACGGCCTCAGCGTGGACCACCACGACAACATCTGGATCGGGGGCAACGGCGGCCCGGACGGGCAGCTGCTCAAGTTCACCCGCGACGGCGAGTTCCTGATGCAGGTGGGCGTGGCCGACGCGCAGCCCAACAGCAACTCGACGGAGCACTTCTCGCGCGTGGCGAAGATCTCCTTCGACGGCACCACCGACGAGGCCTTCGTCGCCGACGGCTACGGCAATCGCCGGGTCGTGGTGCTCGACTCCAACACCGGGGAATTCAAGCGCTACTGGGGCGCCTACGGCAACGAGCCCAGCGACGACCTGGTACCCTCGCACACGCCCGGCGGCCCGCCGCAGCAGCAGTTCCGCACCCCGGTGCACTGCGCCGATCCCTCGGCGGACGGGCTGGTCTATGTCTGCGACCGCGCCGGCAACCGCATCCAGGTCTTCCAGAGCGACGGCACCTTCGTGCGCGAAGCCTTCATCGCCAACGCAACCCTCGGCGGGGGATCGGTGTGGGACATCACCTTCTCGCGCGATCCCGGGCAGCGCTTCCTGTACGTGGCCGACGGCATGAACAAGGTGGTCCACGTGCTCGATCGCGAGAGCCTCGAGGTCCTTACCAGCTTCGGGGGCGGCGGGCGCCAGCCGGGCCAGTTCTACGGGGTGCACAGCGTCGCCACCGACTCGCAGGGCAACCTCTACACGACCGAGACCTACGAGGGCAAGCGGCTGCAGAAGTTCGTGTTCATGGGGACCGGGCCGGTGACCGCGGAGCACCAGGGGGCGCTGTGGCCCCGGAGCGGCGGTGAATAGGAGCGAACGGGACGCAGGGCCGCGCACGACCTCCGTGCCGGCAGGGTTCGCCGGGCCGACGCGGTTCCGGAGCGCGCGCGCGTTTTGCGCCCTTTTCGTCCTCGGTCTGGCCACGTTGGGCGCCACCGGGTGCGCTCCGGACGCGGGCGCGAACTTCGACGTCCTCATCACCGGGGGCACCGTCGTCGACGGAACCGGGAGCGCTGGCTTTGCGGCCGACGTAGGGGTGCGCGACGGGTTCATCGCCGCCGTCTCGAGCGAGCCCCTCGATCCCGGGTCCGCCACGCTGGTCATCGATGCCTCGGGTAAGACCGTGACCCCGGGCTTCATCGACAACCACGCGCACATCGAGCAGACCATCGCCGAGTATCCTCTGGTGGAGAACTTCCTGCGCCAGGGGATCACCACCATCATGGCGTCCCTGCACTCGGGCGATCAGCCGTGGCCGCTGGACGAGTTCGCGTCGAACCTGGAGATGGCCCCCAACGTGGGCTTCTTCGCCGGGCACACCTGGACCCGCAAGCAGGTGCTCGGCCTCGAGAACCGGGCCCCCACCGCCGACGAACTCGACGAGATGAGGGCGCTCGTCGACCAGAGCATGCGCGCCGGCGCGCTCGGCCTCTCGACGGGGCTTCTCTACGTGCCGGCCAACTTCGCCGGGACCGAGGAGGTGATCGAGCTGGCCCGGGTGGCGTCGCGCCACGGCGGCATCTACGTGAGCCACATGCGCAACGAGGCCAGCGGGCTGCTGGAATCGGTGGCGGAGGTCATCCGCATCGCCGACGAGGCCGACATCCCGGCGCAGATCAACCACCACAAGGCGGCCGGGGCGGCGCAGTGGGGATGGAGCGAGCACAGCCTGGCGATGATCGACTCGGCCAACGCCGCCGGACTGACGGTCACCCACGACCTCTACCCGTATGCGGCCTCGAGCACGGGATCGGTGATCCTCTTCCCGCAATGGGCGCTCGCGGGCGGGGCCGACGCCTTCGCCGAGCGCGTGGCCGATCCCGACGCACGCGCGCGCATGGAAGAGGACATGCGCGCCATCTTCACAACCGACCGGGTGGGGAGCGACATCTCCCGCATCCAGTTCCGGGTGCTGCCCGCGGACGAGAGCTACAACGGACGCACCCTGGCCGACTACGCCGCGGACCGGGGCCTCCCCAACGACCTCGAAACCGGCATCGACCTCGCCATCGACCTGCAGCTGGAGGGCGGCTTCAGCGCCATCTATCACGCGATGGACGAAGGCGACGTAATCCGCATCATGCAGCATCCGCTGGCGATGATCGAGACGGATGGAGACGCGGTGGAATTCGGCGTCGGCTATCCGCATCCGCGCAGCTACGGGGCCTTCCCCCGGGTGCTGGCGCGCTACGTGCGCGAGCTGGGCGTGATTTCGCTCGAGGAGGCCGTGAAGAAGATGACGTCGATGCCGGCGCAGTGGCTGAACCGGGACGACATGGGCGTGATCGCCGAGGGAATGCGCGCGGACATCGCCGTGTTCGATCCGGCCACGGTCACGGACCGGGCTACCTACACCGACCCTCACCAGTACAGCGAGGGCATCGACAACCTGCTGGTGAACGGCGTGCCGGTCATCCTCGGCGGCGAGATCACCGGGGCGAAGCCCGGACGCTGGATCCGCGGACCGGTGCACGAGTCGCGCGAGGGTTCCGCAGGATGAATTCGCGCAGGCCCGGGATCTGCTCCCGGGCCGCAGCCCCGTATTGGATCACCGGTCGCGTGGCGCCTGTTGTCCTGCCGCCCGCCGCACCGGGCGTGCGCTCGGTGGCCGGCATTCCGGCCGCGATCGCGCTGGCGACTGCAGCGGCGATGGCCTTCCTGACCCCGGCCCCCACCGCCGCCCAGGCACCCGTGCCGGAGATGCGCGCGACCGCCACCCCCGTGCCCCGCCCTCCCACCATCGACGGGGTGCTCGACGAGCCCTTCTGGGCCACGATCGAGCCGGTCACCGACTTCCGCCAGCGCGACCCGGTCGACGGAGCCCCCGCCAGCGAGCCCACCGAGGTGCGCATCGGCTACGACGCCAACGCCCTCTACTTCGGCTTCGTCTTCCACGACTCCGAGCCGGCGCTCATCCGCCGCAGCATCCTCCACCGGGGCGGGCGCATCGACAAGGACGACCGCGTCATCGTCGCCCTGGACACGTATCACGACCGCCGCAACGCCTACATCTTCGAGATCGGCGCGCTGGGGACGCAGGACGACGCCCTCATCTCCGACGAGAGCATGACCCTGGACGACTGGAACTGGGACGGGGTGTTCACCAGCGAGACGCGCGTGACCGAGGACGGCTGGGTGCTCGAGCTCGAGATCCCCTTCACCACCATCCGCTTCCCGGACACGGACGAGCCCACCATGGGCATCGCCTTCATGCGCTCGATCCGGCGCAAGAACGAGACCGTCGTCTGGCCGCACATCGGGCAGGAGTATCGCTCGGGCATCTCGCAGGTGTCGCGCTACGCGACGCTGGGGGGGCTGCGCGGGCTCAGGCGCGGCCGCTATGCGGAGGTGAAGCCGTTCGCGATCGCGGGAGCGCAGCGGAGGGCGGGCGACGAGAGCTTCGAGGGGCAGACCGACCTGGGCGTCGACGTCAAGTACGCCCTGACCTCGAACCTCACCTTCGACCTCACCTGGAACACCGACTTCGCGCAGGTGGAGTCGGACAACGTCCAGATCAACCTCACCCGCTTCGACCTCTTCTATCCCGAGAAGCGGGAGTTCTTCCTGGAGCGGGCCGGGCTCTTCCAGTTCGGGACGCCCCGCCAGACCGAGGTCTTCTTCAGCCGGCGGGTCGGGCTCCGGGGCGACATCGCGGGCGGCGGGCGGCTGACGGGCCAGGTCGGACCGCTCTCGATCGGGGCGCTGGGCCTGCGTACGCGCGGGTATTCGGACGATGTGGTCGCGCTGCCGGCCGCGTGGAACTCGGTGGTGCGCCTGCGGACGGATCTGCGGCCGCGCACGACGCTGGGCGGGATCGTCACCAGCCTGGACCACGAGAACGGCCGGGACCGCACGGCCGGGGTCGACTTCTCCAGCCGCTTCTGGAGCAGCAGCGCCTTCAACGTGTGGGCGGCGCGGGTCTGGAATCCGGCGTTCAGGGGGGCGCCCATGGACGTCGTGGGATCGCCCGACGATGACGCGGGATCCGCGGGTCCGCGCGAAGCGGGCGGCGCCAACGCCGCCTCCGCCGAACTGGTGCTCCAGAACGACCTGTACGTGGCGGGCGTTTCGCGCCTGGTCATCGACGACGGCTTCCAGCCAGCGCTCGGCTTCGTGCCCCGAACCAACCAGGACCGGTGGCAGGGCCGCGCCGGGGTGACGCCCCGCTTCGAGTCCAGCACGTGGGCACGCCAGCTGGCACTGGAGGTGAGCGGGCACCAAATCCGGGGCCGCGACGGCGCCAAACAGACGCATCAGCTGCGCGCGAGCGCCGGGCTCAACTTCCAGACCGGCGAATTCGCCAACATCTCCTTCAGCGAGCGCTTCGAGAGGCTGGAGGTGCCGGCGCGCATCAGCGGACGGCTTCTGGCCGCGGGCGACTACCGTTTCCGCCGTTTGACGATGCACGCGCGCACCAACGACAGCCGCACCTTCTCCGGGGCGCTGGCGGGATCGATCGGCGACTTCTGGTCCGGGACGCGGACCGAAATCGGGGGCGGAGCGACCTGGATCACCGGCCCGCACCTCACCATGGGCGGAAGATACTCGTGGAACGGAGTCTCGCTACCGGTGAAGGACGGGGATTTCTCGACCCACCTGGTGAGCGCAAGCATCCAGGGCGCGATCAGCCGCAAGCTCTTCGCCAACGCGCTGGTGCAGTGGGACAATCACTCCCGCGAGCTGCAGGCCAACATCCGCATCGACTGGATCCACACCCCCGGCAGCGACCTCTTCGTGGTCATCGACACCGGTTACCTGACCGGCGACCTGTTCGACCCGCGCGAGCCGCGCTGGCAGCGGCGCACCGGGGTGGTGAAGCTGACGTACCTGATGGCGTTCTGAGAGGTCGGCGGTCTGCCATTTTGGCAGAGTCGCCGGCTGGGCCGGACCATTAGTCTGCCATTTTGGCAGACCATCTTGGTTTCGGGTTGTGAAGCCCTCGTTGAACTTACGCGATTGCGGGCCGAAATTCCCGCCGATTTACTCCCGCTGACTGCGTCAGCTGCTAGCGTCGGACTCCCTGGGCGGCACCGTCGCTGGGGCAGCCCGACTCCGGAGCTTCGCAGAGCGATCACAGGAGGCGAGAAGAGGCATGACGCTGGGGATTCGACCTTTCAGTTACGGTCTCCACGATGTTGGGACGGCATGCTACGCGTGGATCCAGCCGGATGGCGGCTGGGGCTGGAGCAACGCGGGGCTCGTCGTAGACGGCGACCAGAGTCT